>JAABUL010001599.1_pt1 | contig 41830 bp, 42 predicted proteins | sample 5559151 | NCBI WGS metagenome assembly JAABUL01 (sample SAMN10711876, study PRJNA513368) | rock metagenome | isolation source: Antarctica rocks | place: Antarctica: Victoria Land, Pudding Butte sud | reverse complement strand
AAAATGACTATTAGAAACGAAAGAGTAGAACGCGAAGAGTGCGAAAGAACAAAGAAAAACGAAAGTACGATGACGAGGGTTGAGAAAGAGCGCTTGTATGCGCAAACTATCGATGTGATTGATCAACGAGAAGATATAAAGCAGCGACTTTGGTCAGATTACATGTAACTTAGCATACATACAGCGTCTAGACAGTGTCATAGTCATAGACTGCATGTACTTAATGAAGAAAAAAAAAAAAATTATCGAGTTATTGACTTAGCATTTGATGATGAACATCAGAAATCAAAGAAAATAAGCACAGAAATATCACAAGACTCATTTATCTCGTTCATTTTATTTTTAATTTATATTCAATACTTGTTTTCAAAGATTCGCGCAAAGTTCGAAAATTTACAGTTACTCAGCTATATTGACGACGTGACGCTATACATTGAGGAAAGAAATATTGACAAGAATGTGAAAATGCTGGAAAACGCAGCAAAAATCGCTTTCACATGAGCTGAGAACAATGCAGTGCAATTCAATGACTCGAAATCTGAATTGATACACTTTGAAAGTCACAAAATGACACTCAATCAAATGATTATTCTACTTAATAACATGATCATAAAATCAAAGATATGCATACAATGATTAGAAGTTTAACTGAATCGAAAGCTCAACTTCAAAGTTCATGTATAAACGAAAATCGCAACAGTCACAAGAATGCTACACTCGTTGTTTAAATTAATGAATAGCGAGTGAGAACTAAATGTCAAATCAGAAAAGCAGTTATATCTGACATATGTCACGTTTATTAGTGATTATGACGTTGAAATATGATGAAATAATCAAAAAACTACTTAGTCAAATTTCGCAAACTGCAAAACGCTGCATTACGAAAAATTCTGAGTGCATTTTGAACATCATCGATAGATGCTATGCAAAAAGAAGTTGAAATCTCATCAATAAAGATGCAATTAGATCAAAAGTGCAAGAACTATGCAATTTGAATAGTTAAGTTAATTTTTTTTAAATTTTTTTTAATTCTTACTCAATTCAACACTCATTATGAGTCTATGCGAGATTCTATATATTGTAGCGAGCGCTGCGCTAGCGTAGCGCTCTTTTCATATCTACTATCGTTTTTTCCTGCGCTCTATACTGTAACTGTTCTCAATGCAATAACTTTATAAGCTTGTTTCTTCTTTACTTCTTCTTTCTTTCATTTGATTCTTCAATGATGTCACAGTCTGAAATTGATTCAGTATGCTTGTCGAGAGTATCATTCAAATGATCACTGTTGTCACACTCATGATTTTTAGAAGCTTTCTTAAGTTCATGATGTTCTCTTTACATTGCATCATCTTTCGTTCTATCTTTTATTTAGAACATGTTAATAGAATGTGCTTGATTGACATTCAATTTTTGTCACACTCACATGTCGTTGTAACAACATTGAGTACTCATCTTTCATGTAGAAATTGATTGAAGTCAATTTTTCTCATGTGTAACTGCATCAGTAATGCGCTGTGAGACTTTGCACAACTCTTGTGCAGTTGCAGATGTTGATGTATCATCTCTGATGTCAGATATTGAAAATGAGCTGCGTTGAATCTCTCTTTTCAGACTATTCTTCATGTTTATTTAATTTGTTTCTGTATGAGTGTTAATCTTATCATCACTTCAATGCATTGATGCTCAATCAACAATAGAGACAAATCATATGCATTGTCAATCATCTTGTTCATCGCTTCATTTTCAAGTACTTCTGCATGTCTCATCACTCAATGTAGCTTCAGCATGACTTCTTAAGATTGAATGCTCTCATGTGCAATCTGAACTCATTGCAGACGTGTCTGATCTTTTGTTGATATCATAACTTTCACTGTTTTCAAAGAAGTCTGATTATCATTGTATACTTTGTATATCTTTTCATGACACTCTTGATTTGCTGTTGCTACATCTGCAAGATGTTTCATTCTTGCAACTAACTCTTTCAGCTCATCATGATGAGTGATGACTAAAGTCGATTCTTTCAATCTCTTATTTAACTCTCAGTTCATTTTCATCATGATTGCTGTAACATCATCTTTGCTGTCACTATCATTTGAGTAAACTCTTTGCTTTGATGTAAACATGTTGAGATTATATTATCTTATTGACATTTTCTTGTTTGCAACTATAACTATCTTCAATGATTCTGATCAGAAAGTCGCTGTATAGAAATAACTTTGATTCATCTTCATTTGCTTAAGTGTTTCTTTCATTCACTTTCGCTTTAGCTGTAAAGATGTCTTGCATAGCTTTGATTTTCAATCTCTTTTGAGTGTCAAGTCGTTGCGAATTCAATGCACTATCATCTCAATAACTTCGTCTGATTTTCAAGAGTTCATGTTTATTATCAATCTTTGTATCAACTTTCATAAGTGAATATCTATTGACATCATGTTTATTTTCATCTGTAGAGTTTCTGTTGATGTCACATGATAAACATTGATGATTTGTTGCAATGCTCTTTCTTGCACTGATCTTAGCTTGACGTTCAGACTCTTTCAATGATCTTTCACTCTTTGTGATGTATATCATATGATGACTTCGTGACTAAGCAAAGAGCGTGTCATCACGAAGTATATTTGTTTACTTGTCATCACTGATGAATCTCAAGTAAACTCAATGATTGTCTGCATGATTTTTTGTCTAATCACTAGTTTTGCTTCGACATGATGCATGTAAATTGCTCATCTCAGCTTAAAGTTCAGTTGAACTCTCAAGACTTTGATATCTGATTTTGAGTTGATTTGATGTTTCATCAGCTTTACATCAACTTTTATATTGAATCATTTAAAAGTTCTTATAAAGTGAATCAACTTATGCTTTGTTATCAAGAATTTGATGTCATGCATTTTTGATCATTGTTTGCATTTATCATAAATCTCGTTAAGAACTTTGCAGTTACATTTTATAAACTCTTTGTATGTCAAGATATTGACATCGTTCATGAAGTCTGTAAAGCTAGTTCTCAGCTTGATATTGTCACATGCTTCTAACAAGTTTGCATTGTAAAACAGATATAATATCAACGATAGTGAAGAGTCTTGTGATATGTCGACGTTCATGCTGCATTTCATCATTGTGTAGTCATCAATTGTGATCATGATGCGTTGATCTTTCAGAAAGTTCTTCACAAACTTGAGAAGCAGTCTAGAAACTTTTCTCTTCTTCATGTCATGTAAAAGTTTGCTGTGCATCACATTGTTAAATGCATTCTTCTCATTCAGACTTAATAATAAGACTACTCTTCTTCTTGTGTTGCTTCACATAATATGTATCTTTTCTATAATTAGTTGCAGAGTTCTATCTGTTGATTTGTGCTTGTGAGCTTTCATCTGAGTATTTAATATTGAGTTGCAAGCTTCTATGACATTTTGCAGATGTTTGAATATGATGAATTTCAGTATTTTGCTCAGTGTGTTGAATAGCACAATTGATTTATATATCTTTGCATTGAAGTAATCTTTCTTGTCTGACTTTTGCATTACTATTGTGACTGTGCTCTTGAACTGAGTTGATTATATTCTCTTCTGTAAACATCTTTCAAAGAGAAAGCATATTTATTCTAATGTGTCATCAATGAGTTTACGCATTATTCTATTTATGTATCTTGTATGTTTCAATGTCTTGTCAGATGTTGCTTTGTAGATGACTCTCTTAATCTCATGATGTATCAGCGAAGCATCATCTTCAATCAAGAGCAAGTACTTGAAGTCTATTGTGTTCAGCATGAGAATCTCTGAAGATGATAAAAAGTGAGTTTGAAACATCATCTTTGCTTTATTTTGCACTGTTGTGATGATGTCAAAGCATTCTGACTTGATCAGAGAGAAAATTGTTGCTTAAGTCAATGTATCTGCAACTGCATTTCTTGCTCATTTCGCAGTTTTGAACAGTTCTCTTGAAAATTGTTTAACATTCTGCATGATCTTTTGATACTCATTGCGTTTTTATTTTCTGATGATCTTGCTCTTCTTGTTATATGCTTGAATGTACTTTGTTCAGTCATTGATGATTTGACAGCTTCTTCTCATTCGTTGCATGCTTTTGATGATCTTTATACACTTCTTCGTTCATTCTGCTTTGATCATTTTGTGTGATCTCATTCAAAGAGTGAAAATCTTGATGATCTTCTTCAGTGCATCTAGCAGTTGCTTGATGTATTCATCTATGCATCAACGTCTCATCTCATGATTCAACAGTGATTTTAACATTTGTTCTTTCAAAGTATTGATGAACTTCTCTTTATTCATTATCTTTCAGTTGCAACGCGATTTTCGCGCTGACTCTTTGCAAACTCTGAAATCTATAATTGTCTGTATCAACAGATGATCTGAAAAGTTTTTCATTTTTTTGTTAATTTCACATCATATTAATTGATTCATAATGTCATCTGTCGTAAAGATCAAATTTATTGTTGTTTGAGATTCTTGATAATTTCTCGTAATTGTATCTTGAGATAATGCTAGCGATGCATTGATGTTTGTGATCATTTTAATTAACTCATTCAACAATAAATGTTGTCTTGAGTAGAATGATTCTTCTCATGTGAAGTGATGCAGATTGAAGTCTTCTACAAGAATGCTTTCTCTCGACATGTGTAGCATCTTTTCAATGTTTGAAAGATTTTCTTTTTCATGAATAACTTTATGATCTTTGAGTGACAAATTGTATGCTTCATGAATGTATATAACTTTCTGAGTCATCTGTGCATCATCTGTTAATGTTTATAACGTAATTGTGTTTACATTTTTGAAGTGTCATATTGAGTATCAGATGTTACTGTCAATTCTCTTGTTTATGTAGAAACAGATTCTATCTTCATTATTCTTCAGCATGAAGTCGACAATTGTTGAGCAGTATGCTTTGAAAATGTCATCAAATCATCAGAATTCTTGAAGAATCAGAATGTCATAGTTTTTTATCTTTTTCTCATGTAGTAGTGCTATCATCATCTTGTTTCTGAACTTGTAAACATTATACTGTAGTATTTAAAGCTTCTTTTGCTGAAACATTAAAGTTCACATTTCAGACTGTTTAATGTTCTCTTGAGTGTTTGCAAAATGCTTGCTTCACTTGTAAGATTCTCAACAGAAGATGACATTAACAACGACATGATTAACGTTGACTTCAATTCATTTGATCTTGACTTCTTGATCAAGTGATTCAGTATAATGTTTTTTAATATGATAACTGCGCTGAGCAGATGACTTTCATTCATTGAGCATCTCTGCTTTCTCTTCAAGTCATTGTTTATCAGCAATTTCAGACTGATAGATGTTTCTGTAAATGTCTTTGACATCGCTGTCTTTAGTTTTTTCTGTCTTTGTACGACATGATATAGAGATCTGTGCTTTGTAACTCTCTTTATTCTTTCTTTTTCAGCTTGTTGTTTATGACATTGAGAGTCAAAGACTTTGTATGTATTTCAACATGCTTCACATTTTCACATGTTTCAAGTCTGTTTGTAAGAACAGTGCTTTAAGCGATGATTCAGCATGCAGTAAATGCATTTCTGCTTGTTTTTGCATTCATACATCTTGTGATCATATTCTTGACACTTTAGACACTGATGCACTTTGCAGCTCAAGTCGTAGAACTGTGTGATCTTTATGTTGATCTCATGACATATTCTCTCATTGATCAGCTTGTTCATCATCTCAGCGCTGACTACGCGTATCATCAGCAAAACATATTTCTTCTGCTCACTTTTTTTTGTGAGTCACTCAATCTTCTTGATCATCATTTCTGAATGTATGTCTTTGTTGATCTTGATGAGCGTTCTCATCTCTTTCTTCTTTATGTTCTTAGACATTTCTTCGATTTTAATTTCATATATCACTACTTCAAAACTGATCTTGTGCAAACATGCATTCAACGATATCTTTTTGATTCAAAAATAGTTTTTCTTCAGTGTTTTTTTACTGCTCTTCATCTTGATTCAAAATATCAGCAGTCTTGATCATTTTTTCATCATCTTTATATTCTTGCGTGTCGACAGCGTCTTGTCAACGTCAATCTCTCTTGCTCACTTCACTATGTTCTTCATTATTGTTGTCATGATTCTCTTTACTTTTTCTTCTTCTTTGATGAAGATCTTTACTTCAAATTTCTCACAATAATTTTGCATTGATGATGATATGTCAACGTTGAACACAAGATGATTCTCAAATGATGTCATTGATTTCATGCTCACTCTCTTTGCTCAGCTGTCGACGTGTTTTCTCTTCTTCACGAACACTTTTTCAAGTCTGCTCATTATCTTTTTCAGTCTTTTCAGCTGATTCTTCATGCGCTGATTGACAGTTGATGCAGCGACGCGTTGATGTGTCAGCTTTTTTATCATCTTTGTCAAACTTCTCATCTTTTCTCAGAGCATCAGCTCGTTGTTTCTACGTTCGTTGAGCTCATAAAATACTTGCAGCTTGTGTAATTTCTTCTGTATATCTTTCGTCTTGACTGAATTCTTCTGCAAGATAGTGATAATCATTTCTCGTTTACTTGTCAACATCACATCAACAACATTTCTCATCTGCTCTTGACAATCAGAATGAAGCGTGAGCATCATGTCAATGATGTGCTCTGTCTCTAGATAGTTTAAGTAATTCATTTTCATGATTTTTTTTAGTCAACTGTATTAATGAATTGATTTAAGTTATTTGTATTTAAACAGCAAATATGTGCAAAATCGAAACTCTGATGAAATGATAAGCTCATTGAAATGTGAAAAGCACTGTCATCAAGAAAACAAATTTGAAAAAGATGTAGAACTGATGATGCATGAACAGAGATAATGCGAATGTGAAATTCGTATCATAATGCAATAAAGTTGATCAAAAATTGATTCTGAACCAACTTTCTGAACAAGATCAAAGAAAAGAAAGTGTTTCAGACATACAAGTTCATCAAATCACGACTAATTGAAAAGCTACTCTCAATACAGAATGCACAAAAGAAGTTGAAAACTGAATTCAATAAAAAGTGCGAGACATTCTTGAAAGCAATGTATTCATCATCTTCGAAAGTTCAAATCAATGAGAATTTACTATTGAACGAAAGTATACAGTGATCAAGAATTATCAAGAGAAAGATTAAGCATGCTATTAACTTCTCAGCATTCAGAAAAGCATTTGAATCAGATGATATGTCATTCGCAATCATGCAGTGAGCATACAAAAGCGTATTGAAAATTTTCAATCTGATGTATTTGAATTTGATTGAAAGTGACTATCATTCAAAGATATGACGTGAAGGCACAGAAATTATTCTGAAAAAATTGAATAAATTGAGTTATTCAATTTCGAAGACATACAGAATTATCACACTGCTAAACTGCTTAAACAAGATAGTGAAAAAGCTAATAGTGATGCAACTGTCATACACAGTGAAAACAAATGACAAGCTGCTAAACTTCGATTAAATGAGAAGCAGAAAACAAAGATCAGCTATAGACGCAGTACTAAATCTAGTACACGACGTGCAAATGGCAAAAAGTCGCGAAAACACGCTTACATGTTTACTGCTAAACATCAAAGATGTCTTTGATCATGTGATGTTGAAACAGCTGATCAAGATCTTGATCAAACAGAAGATATTGATCAATTTAATCAACTGAGTAAAATGCTTCTTACAAAATTGAATCATTGACTTAGCATTTGATGAAGAACATCAGAAGTCAAAGAAAATTTTCATAGAAATATTGCAAGAATCATCTATTTCGCTCATTCTGTTTCTAATTTACATTCGACACTTATTTTCGAAGATTCGCGCAAGAATTGAAAACCTACAGTCACTCAGCTACATTGACGACATTGCACTGTACGTCGAAGAAAAGAGCATTGACAAGAATGTGAAAAAGTTGAAAAAGATGACGAAAATTGCATTTACATGAGCGAATGAAAACGCAGTGCAATTTGATGACTTAAAATTCGAATTGATTCATTTTGAAAGTCACAAAGCGACACTCAATCAAACGATTATGCTACTCAATGACACAGTCGTAAAATCGAAGATCTGCATACAATGACTAAAAGTCTGACTGAATTGAAAGCTCAACTTCAAGATGCATGTGCAAACGAAAATTGTTGCAGTCACAAGAACGCTACACTCACTCTTTAAATTAATGAATAGTGAGTGAGAACTAAATGCGAAGTCAGAAAGACAGTTGTATCTAGCATGCATCACAATCATTAGCGACTATGACGTCGAAATCTGGTGAAACAATCAAAAAAGTCACGCAATCAAATTTCGCAAGCTGCAGAACGCAGTGTTATGAAAGATACTGAAAGCATTTCAAACATTGTTCATAAAAGTCATGCAAATAGAGGCTGAAATTTCGTCAGTGAAAGTACGACTAAATCAAAAATGCAAGAACTATGCAATTAAAATAGTTGAATTATCGAAAAAGCATTTGACAAGAAAGTGAACATTCATATCATATTCATCTTAATACATCATTGAATTGAATCTGAATCTGAACGCGACAAACTATCTGAATTGAAATGAGTCAACGACGAAGTTGTCTCAAAAAGTCAAGAATTGCAAAGAGAAGTTCACACAAATATATTGAATATTGAACAAAGTGCATAAAACGCTTAGTTCAATACAGAAGATCGAAATACCTCACTTCAAAAAATCATGAAGTCAGAAAATTGAATATCTGACAAAGATGCAAATCGAATTCGCAAGAGATGAAACGTGCGAAACGATAAATACACACTATAGAGAACTGAAAACAATAGTCAAAAAGACGAAAAACATAGTGATGTACATTGATGCATCGCAAACTTAAAAAAAGATAGCAAAGCTCAAAACAGAAATCGAAATCGCGATGATATTTACGCACGAGTCTGTTAGATGCAGCAAAGCAACAAGCGTGATCAATGAAATAATCATAACGAAGGCGAAATTGCAAGCTATTGACGATGCAATCGCGATATACAGCGAAAAAGCATCTGAAGACAGCGAAATTTGAGTGTACACAGACAGTCAAATGACGCTGCAAAGATTAAAAGCAAAGAGCAATGATAACTTGAAGTTATTCAATAACATACAACAAAATCTGATCAATCTGCAACAAAATCGATGTCATATTTGCATACAGTGAGTATCAAGTCGCAAAGACATCATTGAAAACGAAGCAGTGAATCAATTGATCAAAGATGTGACATGAAAAAGATCAACAATCGACATCAGAAAAAGAATAATCATGAGCTTCATCAAAAAGCAAATAGACAAAGAGACAAAAGAGCAATGACTAATGACATGAAACGACAGCATCAAAAAAGAAAATCAGTATCAGAAGCACACAGCAAGAATGAATCTGAGTTACAGATCATTAAAGAAGCTTCGAAAAATAGACAGACTGACGTTTTCAACGTTTATACAGCTAAAAATGAGACATGACTATTTCAAAAGCTATTTGCATCGATTATCAAAGAATAATTTGAACAAATGCTATGAAATATGCAAGATGAGACAAACGTCGAAGCACTTACTACTGAACTGCAAACATTATAAAGCAGAACAGTTACAGCTTAAAGCAAAAGCACAGTTCAAAAACATGAACACTATATTAATGTTGTTTATCATCAAGATTGAAAGAATCGTAATGCTAAAGTACTTGAAAAGTACTTGAATTGTGACAAGAAAATGACTATTGAAAATGAAAGAATAAAGTGAGAAGAACACGAAGAGACGAGAAAACGAGAGCACGAAAGAAAGAAGTTGTTTGATTGAAAGTGCTTATTTGCACAAACTATCGATGTGATTGATTAATGAAAAGATATAAAGCAGCGACTTTGATCAAGGTACATGTAATTTAACATATGCACAGCGTCTAGACAGTGTCATAGTCATAGATTGCATGCACTTAATGAAGAAATATAAAAATATAAAAAAATATAGAGAATTAGAAAGAATTATCAAAAAGGCGAAAAACATAGTGATGTACACAGATGCATTGCAAATTCGAAAAAAGAAAGCAGAAGTTGAAACAGAAATCAAAACAACAGTGATATTTACACATGAACTCATTAGATGCAGCAAAGCAACAAGTGTTTCAGGCAAAATCATCATAACGAAAGCGAAACTGCAAGCTATTAGCGATGCAATCGTAATGTGCAGCGAAAAAGCACTCAAAAACAGCGAAATTTGAGTGTATACAGACAGTCAAATGACTTTGCAAAGACTAAACACAAAAAGCAACGTTAATGCAAAGTTATTTGATGACATACAACAAAACTTAATCAATTTACGTCAGAATCAGTGTCAAATCAGCATACAGTGAATATCAAGTTGCAAGAGCATTATTGAAAATGAAAAAGCAAATCAACTGATCAAAAGTACTGCTCAAGAATTATTAATTATCAACAATATAAAAGCAATCATCATAAACTTTGTCAAAAAGCAAATTTGCAAAGAAACGAAATTACAATGATTAAATGTTTGAAAAAGCAGCATCAAGAAGGAAAATCAGTATCAAAAGCACATATCAAACATGAATTTAAGTCAGAAATCATCAAAAGAGCTTAGAAAAATCGATAGACTAACGTTTTCAATCTTTATTCAGTTGAAAATAAGACACAACTATTTCAAGAGTTATTTGCATTGATTATCAAAGAATAATTTGAACAAATGCTATGAAATATGCAATGCAAGTTAAACGTCAGAGCATTTACTACTAAATTGCAAGCATTACAGATCAAAGCAGATAAAGCTTAAGAAAAAGACTCAGCTTAAAAACACAGACATCATATTGACGCTTGTTAGAACATGACTCGAGTTAAGATAAAAACTACGACGAGATAAAGCGTAGTTCACAGCATGATGAATTCTGAGCTAGTAAGATCATGATCACGTGCTAATAATTTGTTATATGAAATCATTGAGATCATGAAGTGACTTTCATGATTCAGAGTCTGAGTCAACGAGATTACTCAGCGACTCAGACGATCGCACAAATCTTCTATGTCTATATAACAATGATCGTTTCCTTAGATAGAAGCTTCGTGCTCAACTCATGTAAGTAGTCAATACATATTATTGTCTCAGCTATCTTCAGATCTCAAGTCTAGTAATAGTGATTACTGTTTGATCTCTGTATATATCTTGTGTTGTTAAAGAAACAATCATTACACTTTGAGCATCACTCTTTCACAAGATATCAGAGACGTTCATTTCTTTCAGTCATGTTTAGTCAGTCAGAACGAGTCACGCTCAGTCAAGAAGCAAGTATCTTTAGCGCAGATAAGATCAAGATCTCAACATTGAACTTGTATCATGATGATCGAGATAAACTTGAAGCATACCTAGTACAGATAGAGCTATACGTCAAACGACACTCATCTCAGTTCAAGTTCATCAAGAACAAAGTACTCTTTGCATTCATTTATCTAAGAGATAATGCATTCACATGATTTCATCACTATCTAACGAATTACCTGCAGAAGAAATCAGAGAAACGAGAAGAAGAAATCAACATGATATTTCGTGACTCTCAGACGTTTGAGAAACATCTAAGAAGAGTATTTGAAGACATTGACAAGAAATGTACAGCAGAACGTCAGCTGTACAATCTGCGACAGAAAATCTTTGCAACGACTTATTCAATCAACTTTCAGCATATTGCGATGAATATAAAATGAGACGATGCAGCTCTCATCAGTCAGTTCTATCAGAGACTGCAAGAGAAAGTCAAGAATGAAATTGCTAGAATTGATAAATTCGCTGACTTGCAAAAGATGATATTCAGAGTGATGATCATCAATAACAGACAGTACGAGAGACGTCTGAAAAAAGATAAAGAATCGACTATGTCAGTAGTATTGAGTCGAAAGTTCAAGAAGAGACGACGACAGTCATACTATGATTTTCAATCTATGAAGCTAGATGCAACTTGAAAGATATCAATGAACGCTCGCGATAAAACAGTTCAACAAAGCAAAACATGTTACACATGTGAAAAGCTGAATCATTACTTCAGAAATTGTACTCAGAATAAGTACAAGAACAAGTCAAAGTCTTATGATAAGCAAGACAGATCTTTCGCAGCAACGAAAGAAGATCAGAAAGACAAGCATCAAGCATTATCATGAACAGCATGTTACAAGAACAACTGTTGCACTCATCTGAGCAATAAGAAAGATTCTGAATGATACTCAAAATTCTCACGAAAAAATCGTTTCTACGCAGTCACTCATCATCGATCAGAAGTACACGATGAGAATAGTGATGAAAGTTTGTTCACTATGATCACGAAACCAGAGATTTTTGACAGCGAAGCATATGACTCAAACAGGTTGAACAGCATTGAGAAAGCTATTCATCAAGCAGTCGAAGAAGAAAGTCGACTTAGCGAAACTCTACAAGCATTCACTATTGCAGCAGAAGATGCTCTCAAGCAAGAAGAAAATCATCTTGAAATAAAGAAAGATCTCAGAAAGCTTACAAGTCAAGCAAGCTTTATAAGCATGTACAACAAATTGTACACTCTCTTTAAGCAGAAAGAGAAAGATTTTTCACAGCGAATGCAACAGATCAAGAATGATATACATCAAGCTATTTATGACACTATGCAAGATGAGTTGATCACATCGCGCAAAGACATTTGATATCATGACATAGTTATGAAGAAGTCACTCACAGAAGTCAAGTTCATCAAGCAAGAAAAATATGTACTTTTCGATAAAAATCACATATTCAGAAAGCTTAGACAGATGACAGAAGTCATCAGAAAGAGATTTGATCTGTATGATTCAAAGAAATATTCACTTAAGAAGATCAATTTGAATTGATTTCAGTACATAGAACAAGTATTGAAAGAAAGAGCTTTTAGTTCAAAAAACTAGAAGACTCTTTGATCGACAGATCATTGAAGAAGTCTAGTTGAAGGTTGAAAATCGAAAGCATATTTGTCTTCATCAATGACTCATCGCAGTTATGAGTCTGAGTCAAGATTAATGATCACGCAGCACGACTATTCATAGACAGCGACTGCACGAGAAATTACATATTCTCAGAATTTGCTAAAGAAGCGCAAATATCTACGCAGAAGAAGAAAGAATCTTACAATCTGCGAAACTTCAATGAAACACTCATGAAGTACAATAATAAACTAATAGATCAAGAAACTCGACTCATTCATTTGAGACTTGAACGACATTGAGAGAAGTTACGTTTAGATGTTACAAAGCAGTCAGACAGTGATATAGTTCTAGACATATCATGACTTTGTATGATCAATTCAATGATCGATTGAGTCAATGAGACAATTGCATTTCTAGATACAGAAGCGACGCGATTGCACTCGATATTGAAGTCATCACAAGATGTAAAGATATTTGTCATGACGAGCGAAAAAATGCGCGAAGAGTTCAGAGAAATCAATGACGCACAGATGTTATGAAGCAGAGAGATTCAGAGTGATCACTCGAAGAATCTCGCTATCGCTATTATTTCTAAAGAATATCAGAAATACAAGATTCTGTTTGAGAAAGAAAGTGATCAGAAAACACTACTCAAACATCAAACGTGAAATCACGAGATTAAGCTTGTTAACAACAAGAAACTCACGAAACAGTTCATTTACTCATTGTTAACAAAGAAGCTCAATGCTTTGCAACAATATCTGAAAGAGAACATGTGAAAGAAATTCATTAGAGAATCACAGTCATCAGCAGAATACTCAATTCTGTTTGTTTCGAAATCGAATGAAAGTCTGAGACTATGTGTCAACTACAGAGCACTGAATAACATCATGATTAAAAACAGCTATTTGTTATTGCTTATAGCAGAACTGCAAAACAGACTGCAAAGTGCGCAGTGATTTACGAAATTTGATATACTTAAGACATTCAATCGAATACGAATTAAAGAAGAAGACGAGTGAAAGACAGTCTTTTGCACTCGACTAGAACATTACAAGTATTTGATCATGTCTTTCAATTTAATCAATGCTTCAGTCACGTTTCAGATCTTTGTGAATAACGTGCTACGACGTTATCTGAATTAATTCGTCATAGTATATCTGAATGATATATTAGTATACTCAAAGACGAAGAAAGAACATATGCAACATGTTAAGAAAGTTCTACAGACTTTAAAGAAAGTCGATCTGCGCATCAAGTCAGGAAAAAGTGAATTTCATGTACAGAGTGTACAGTTTTTGAGATTCATAGTCATGTCTCAGAGTTTAAGAATGAACTTAAAGAAGATAGAAGCTGTTACGACTTGATCGACGTCAAAGTCAAAGATCGAAGTTCAATTCTTTCTAGAATTCGCGAACTTTTATAGATGCTTTATAGAGAGATACTTCAGAATCGTCTCGTCACTTATGAATCTTACGAGAAAGAATATACCGTTCGTGTAAACTGAGAAAGCAGAAGAAGCTTTTAAGAAGCTGAAGAAATTGTTCATCTCTCAGTCAGTACTGATCATGTTTGAATCAGAAAAACTCATTACGCTTGAGATGAATGCGTCAGACAAAGCTATTGAAGCATGTATCAGTCAATCAAACGATAAGAAACGTCTGCATCTCATTGCATTTCACAGTAGAAAGCTTACAGACGCTGAATTGAACTATAAGATACACGACAAGAAACTGTTAGTTATTGTCGACTCTTTCAAACAATGAAGAGTGTATCTAGAAGAATCTAGACATCAGATTCAAGTATATACAGATCATAAGAATCTGCTATACTTTACGATCACAAAAGTTCTAAATTGAAGACAGATTAAATGATTGAAAGAGTTGTCATCATACAACTTTCAAATTCAATATTGAAAGAAATCTGAAAACTTGAAGATCGACGCCTTGAGCAGAAGAGCAGATCACATGACAGATAAATCACAGATAAATCAGACTATCTTGCAAGAGAATTCAGACGATTCAATTGTCTATAATAGACAAAACGCAGCTACTTTACAAATCAACAACAGAGATCTTGAGAAACGAGTAAAGCTAGAGCTAGTGAAGAACTCAGTCGCGCAAGATATTATAAAGAATATCAAGAACAACGCGAACTTTGAGATTATCAATGAAATACTAACATTTCAAAATCTGATCTATGTTTCAACAAGATGCAGACAAGAAATGATAGATGATCATCACAAGTCAATGATACATGAACATCAGAATTTGAATAAAATCATTGAAAGAATATCTAGAATCTACTATTTCTCAAAGATGAGAAAACAGGTAAAAGATATTATTAGAAAGTGCGATGTATGTATTCATATGAAACACAATCAACATAAATTCTATGAACTTTTGAAAAGTCTCAGCACATCAGATCATGCGTGAAAAAGCATAGCTTTGAACTTTATAGTCAAGCTATCTAAGTCAAAGAAAAGAGTCATCGAAACAACGTATGACTTTATATTGATTATAACAGACAGATTAATCAAGTATAAATACTTCTTGTCATATAAGAAAGCAACATTCGCAGAAGATTTGACTTATACATTTCTGAGAATGATTGTAGCAAATCATGAATTATCAGACGAAATAATTTCGAATAGAGACAAGCTCTTCACATCGAAATTCTGGAAATTCTTGATGAATCAGCTAGAAATTCATCACAAGCTGTCAACAGCTTATCATTCACAGACGAATGAACAAACAAAAAGAATGAATCAGACACTGAAACAGTATCTCAGATGCTATATTAACTATAGGCAGAATGATTGAGTACAGCTACTGTCAGTAGCACAGTTGACTTTCAATAGCACAACAACAGAAGTAATCAGCGTGTCATCATTCTTTGCAAACTACAAGTTCGAGTCAGAAACTTTTAAAAAATCGCGCGAATTTGCACAATTAACTCAAAAAGCTACGCTACAGATAGAACAATTGCAGCTGCTACAAAAAGAATTACAGAAAAACATACAGTTTCTCAGCAAGCACATGACTCTGTATGCTAATAAAAAAAGAGATAGAGAATCTACTCTTAAAGAGAAAAACAAAGCATATCTTCTAAGACGAAACATCAAAACGAAAAGATCAAGTAACAAATTGAATCACACGAAGCTAGAATCTTATAAGATTCTAGAGATCAAAGAATTGATTAACTACAAGTTAGATTTGTCAGCATTTATGAAAATACATTCAATATTTCATATTTGTCTGTTGAAATCTGCAAACGCGAATACATCAATTCAGACAGAATCTTCAGAAATTGATTCGAAGAGTCAGAATGTCGAATACGAAGTAGAAGATATACTAGATCAGCAAGACATCACAGATCAGTCTCATTGATTGATCAAGTGAAAAGGTTATGATCATATCGAGAACACTTGAAAATCAGAGAAAAATCTCAAGAACTGTCAGAAGCTTCTTTGACAATTTCAGCAAAGAAATTCAACAATCAGTCGAAATCAGAAGAGATTTCGAGCTGTTCGAAATCGACGTTAAGAAGAAGATCATTAATAAATGACTCAATCATTTAACGACGTTCATTCTTCTCAAGTTCTTCAATATTCTTGAACTTTCGTTGCATCATATTCTTTCAGCAAGACTTAATTAATTCTTGTTGCTTTTGCAGATGAGCTGCTTTAGTCAGAGTCTCACTCAGCTCAGCACGAAGACGAGTTTGTTTCTTACGAACTCACTTTCATTCAGTCTCTGAGACGATCAGATCGCATTTGCGACCTAGATGCATACACTCGACATAATGATCGAAGTCAGTGTCAACACGACACTTCACGAAACGATTGAAACAGTGATTGCAGAGACGCATAACTAAACTATCGTTATAACGAAGTTTCTTCGAAAGACGACGACGCTTTGTGACAGAACTCGACGATTTGAATACTTGATTCAAATACATAGAAACGATGATTTCTGAAGACAGAAATCTTGAAGAAAACCTAGTGTTAGAACACGGCTCGAGTTGAGATAGAAACTACGACGAGATAAAGCGTAGTTCACAGCATGATGAACTCTGAGCTAGTAAGATCATGATCACGTGCTAATGATTCATTATATGAAATTATTGAGATCATGAAGCGACCTTCATGATTCAGAGTCTGAGTCAACGAGGTCACTCAGCGACTCAGACAATTGCACGAATCTTCTATGTCTATATAACGATGATCGTTTCCTTAGATAGAAGCTTCGTGCTCAACTCATGTAAGTAGTCAATACATATTATTGTCTCAGTTATCTTCAGATCTCAAGTCTAGTAATAGTGATTACTGTTTGATCTCTGTATATATTTTGTGTTGTTAAAGAAACAATCGTTACAACGCTGTTCATCATCAAAATTGAAAGAATTGCAACATTAAAGTATTTGAAAAATACTTGAATTGCAACAAGAAAATGACTATTAGAAACAAAAGAGTAGAACGTGAAGAGTGCGAAAAGATGAAGAAAAACGAAAGTACGATTGCAAAAGTTTGAGTGAAAGCACTTGTATACACAAACTATTGATGTGATTGATTAATGAAAAGATATAAAGCAGCGACTTTGATCAGATTACATGTAACTTAGCATACATACAGCATTTAGACAGTGTCATAGTCATAGACTGCATGCACTTAATGAAGAAAAAAAAATTCACATATCTTGCTTACATCATCAGCTTTGTCATCAGCTTTGTCATCAGCTTTGTTGATCTTTCGCGTCTTTGAAATCATTGAAAATTAAGCGCGCATTATTTCAATACTTGAAACAGAGTTTTTTTAAGTAAATACTAATGTAATTATTTATACAAGTAATTTTTTATTAAGTTGTGAAAAAGAATTCTGATACAGAATGAAGATGAGATGAAAAGAAGATGAAGATTGAGAGAAACTGAAAGAGTGATAAACAAAACAATGATTATTATTCACTCTTGTTTATGCTTTATTATCTCAACAACATAATTTAATTGAAAGATAAACAATGTTTATACATCATTCACATATGATTGATGCTGTCATCTACATCAACTACACATCACATATACTATTTATAATGTCATTTACATGCATTATAATCAAAGATGAATCATTGTTCAATCAAAAGTTTCTTTTTTTCTTTTTTTCTTACAAAGATTTAAAGATTTTTATTGAGAGCTTCTAAAGCGAAATCATGAATACACGTCATCATTTATTAAAATAAACAAAGACATTAATTATTAAGATTGAGAATGAACTCACTTAAAAGAAAAAACAATTGTCATGATGAATTGACACATAGAAATTAGATCAAAGACTAGAATCAAAGACTGAGTTAAAGATTAGATCTGAGTTAACTCTGAAACTTTGTAACTTTGTCAAGATATCATTTAAATTACGTCATATCTTTGACTTAATATGTCATGAGTTATGTCATGTTCAACTTGACAATGCTTGACAAACTCTTTATAGTTGATTGATTTTCTCAAGTTATTGAGAGCTTCTTAATAATTAACTCTATCATAATATATATTCATTCTGTGTCTGCTTAGAATATCATATTGTCATATCACTCTTATAAATCTCATCTATTCATTTAGTAAACTCAATCATCACAAATCAAATCATTCAATTCATCATCATTTAAAGTCAGTAAATTGAATATTTTTTGATTAATCGTATTTTTATCATTCAAAAATATGTTCATAAATTTGTTGAATTCTTGTACTGCATTTGAATCATTCATCATCTTTAATTTATTCAGTTTTTCATGATGCAAAATGCGTTGCTAAATTATTTTAATAACAAATATCATGTATTTCAATATATTAATTTTAAGTTCATTGAATCATCTTGCTTTGCAACAATTTAATGTATATATTAGTTTTATCTTTTACATCAAATGCAGTACTTACTTCAATTAAAGAAGTTATCTTGAGTATCATCTTTGTAACTATAATTATGAGTTTCATCTGCTTTATAATCTTCTTCTTTCTCATTTTCTTCATCAAATCAATCTTGAAGCATTAAGCTATCATACAATCAGCTTTTGAAACACATATGCATTACTTAAATGCATTATCATGCAAACTTTTTTTCACTTGATCATTCATAATTATATTTCATGTGTTATTTTTTATATTCATCTGTTTTGCTTTTGACATGTTCTTGTAGATGTTGATAACTTTCAGCTTAATGAGTTGCTTGTACAAAGTCACTTGATTTGCATTCTGTTTGATATAAAGAGTTTTCTGATCTTTATTTCATTTCACTGCATAATTTCTGCTGACAATTAACTGAGACTTGCTGAATAAATTAAACATTCTGTGATTTTGATTAATCTTGATGATAATGTATATAAGTAATGCATAACAATTCTCTTACATGATGAAAATTTAGTCATAATAAATGAATGCAATCAAATAAATGTAAAATATAAATAAAGTTGAAGTTAGAATAAATGTGAAATGTAGATAAAGTTAGAGTTAAAATAAATGTAAGATGTAAATAAAGTTAAATTTAGAACTGAATAGACTGATCATCGAGTTGAGTTTCGAGTTGACATTTTGAACTTGAATTGAGATTGAGTCGAATTGCTCACATTTTCAACTCGATTCAAGTCGAGTTGCTCATATTTTCAACTTGACGTGACTCGACTCGACTGAGAATTGAGTCAACTCAACTCAACTCGTCAAGAACTTGAGCTTGACGTCAAGAGAGCTAAATATAGAAATTTTTCCGGTTTTTGACTTTTGCATTACCTTTTTGCATTATCTTTTAATAGAAAGTCATGAAGAGAAACATGAAGAGTGTTTGATAGAAAGTCATGACAAGAAACATGAAGAAAAACATAACGAGAGTCATGATGAGAAACATGAAGGGAAACATAGAGAAAAACATAGAGGAAAACATGAAGAAAAACATGATGAGAGTCATGACGAGAAACATGAAGAGAAACATAGAGAAAAACATAGAGAAGAACATGAAGAAAGTCATGACGAGAAACATGACGAGAAACATGACGAGAATCATGACGAGAAACATGAAGAGAAACATAGAGAGAAACATAGAGAAGAACATGAAGAAAGTCATGACGAGAAACATGTTGAGAAACATGAAGAAAAAACATGAAGATCGTTTGACTTTGATAGAGAGTCATGACGAGAAAACATGGTAGAAAGTCATGAAGAAAAATCATGTAAACTGTTCGACCAAGCTATTTACATCTATCTAATATCTTGTCGAGTCGAGTCGAGTTTTTGAATCGAATTGTCGAGTCAAGCTTCTCAACTCGACTCAAGTGCTTGAATTCAACTTCTCAATTCAACTCGACACTTTTTCAAAAAAATTTCAACTCGACTCAACGCAATCAGTCTAGAACTAAATATTAAAATTTATTCATCATTTTAATGTTACAATCAACACATTCATCTCAGTGCTGTAATCAACACATTTATCATTTCAATATACATTGCATTTATCATTTCAATCATCTCAGTTTACATTGCATTCATCATTTCAATCATTTCAGTTTACATTATATTCATCATCTTAATCTTCTCAATTTACATTGCATTCATCATCTCAATTTACATTGTACTTAATTTTTTAAATCGTATTACATCATGACTCATTGCAAGCACACAAATAATGCATTTAAATAATGCATCTTTTGTTATGCATTGCTAACAGACTTGATTTAGAACGAAAATCAGATGAAGATGCATCATATAATGATTTAAAAATCTCAACTTATGATGATATAATATTAATTGATTGAATTGAAAGAGAATTAAAAGCAGGCAAAAAGACTTTGTCTGAAAGCAAGATAAATAAAATTGAGAAGATAATGCAAACAAATAATGCATCAAGCAATCAACAGTTAATTTATTGCAACAGATAAAGAGAAAATAAAAGTCAGAAATCATTGCTCTTCAAAAGATTCATCATTATTAGAAAGATGCAAATTTGTTAATATTTAAACTTTCATTCAAAAGAGTAATATGTAAAATCATGCAGAATCTTGTTGATATGAACAAGTTAAGTTCAAGAATGAGCAATGCAAACTATAGAATTCAAACTTTGACTTTGCTTACTCTTCAGAAGATTATAAAAGTGTTTCTATGTGAATTTCTTGTCAGTAAATGCATTACTCATTTGCAATTTTTTTTTTTTGAAATTCTTACTTGATTTAACACTCATTATAAATCTATGTGAGATTCTATATATTGTAGCGAGCGTTGCGCTAGCGTGACATTCTTTTCATATCTACTATCGCTTTTTTCTGCACTCTATACTGTAACTGTTTTCAATGCAAGAACTTTATGAACTTGTTTCTTTTCTACTTTCTTTCTCTTTCATCTGACTCTTTGATGATGTCACAGTCTGAAATTGATTCAGTATGTTTATCAAGAGTATCATTTGAATGATTGCTGTCATCACACTCATGATTTCTAGAAGCTTTCTTAAGTTCATGATGTTCTCTTCATGTTGCATCATCTTTCATTCTATCTTTCATTTAAAACATGTTAATAAAATGTGCTTGATTGACATTCAATTTCTGTTGCATTTACATGTTATCATAGCGACATCAGATACTCATCTCTCATGTAGAAATTGATTGAAGTCAATTTTTCTCATGCATAGCTGTGTCAATAATGCACTGTGAGACTTTGCATGACTCTTGTGCAGTCACAGATGTTGATGTGTCATCTTTGATATTAAATATTAAAAATGAGTTGTGTTGAATCTCTTTTTTCAAACTATTCTTCATGTTTATCTGATCTGTTTCTGTATGAGTGTCAGTTTCATCATCACTTCAATGCTTTGATGCTCAGTCAGCAATAAAAACAAATCATGTGCATCATCAATCATTTTGTTCATCGCTTCATTTTTGAGTATTTCTGCATGTTTTGTCACTCAATGTAACTTCAGCGTGACTTCTTAAAATCAAATGCTTTCATGCACAGTCTGAACTTGTTGCAGACGTGTCTGATCTTTTGTTGATATCATAGCTTTCACTGTTTTCAGAGAAGTCTGATTATCACTGTATACTTTGTATATTTTTTCATGACACTCTTGATTCACTATCACTACGTCTGCAAGATGTTTCATTCTTGCAACTAATTCTTTCAGCTCATCATGATGAATGATGACTAAAGTCAATTTCTTCAATCTTTTATTTAACTCTCAGTTCATTCTCATTACAATTGCTGTAACATCATCTCTGCTATCACTATCATTTGAATAAACTCTTTGCTTCAATGCAATTATGTTGAGATTATGTTGTTTTATTAACATTTTCTTGTTTGTAACTATAATTATCTTCGATGACTCTGATCAGAAAGTCACTATGTAGAAATGACTTTAATTCATCTTTGTTTACTTAAGTGTTTCTTTCATTCACTTTCACTTCAGCTGTAAAGATGTTTTATGCAGCTTTAATTTTCAATCTCTTTTGAATGTCAAGTCATTGCAAATTCAACGCACTATTATCTTGATAACTTCGCTCAATTTTTGAGAGTTCATGTTTATTATCAATCTTTGTATCAGCTTTCATAAGTGAATATTTATCAACATCATGTTTGTTTTCATCTGTAAAGTCTCTGTTGATGTTGCATGATAAACGTTAATAATCTGTTGCAATGCTCTTTCTTGCATTAATTTCAGCTTAACATTCAAACTCTTTTGATGATCTTTCACTCTTTGTGATGTATATTATATGATGACTTCGTGACTAAGCAGAGAACACGTCATCGCGAAGTATATTTGCTTACTCATCATCATTGATGAGTCTCAAGTAAATTCAATGATTGTTTGCATGATTTTTTGTTTAATCATTAGTTTTGCTTCAACATCATGCATGTGAATCATTCATTTCAGTTTGAAGTTCAGTTGAACTCTTAAAATTCTAATATTTAATTTTAAGTTGATTTAATGTTTTATCAGCTTTACATCAACTTTCATATTGAATCATTTAAAAGTTTTTGTAAAGTGAATCAACTTATGCTTTGTTATCAAGAATTTGATGTCATGCATTTTTGATCACTATTTGCATTTATCATAGATTTCATTAAGAACTTTGCAGTTACGTTTTATAAACTCTTTGTATGTCAAGATATTGATGTCATTCATGAAGTTTGTAAAGCTAGTTCTCAGCTTGATGTCATCACATGCTTCTAACAAGTTCACATTGTAAAACAAATATAATATCAATGATAGTAAAAAGTCTTGTGATATATCAACGTTCACATTGTGTTTTATCATCATGTAATCATCAATTGTGATCGTGATGCATCAATTTCTCAGAAAGTTCTTCACAAACTTAAGAAACAGTCTAGAAACTTTTCTCTTCTTCATGTCATGTAAGAGTCTGCTGTGTGTCACATTGTCAAACACATTCTTCTCATTCAGACTCAGCAGTAAGATTACTCTTCTTCTCATGTCATTTTACACAGTATGTATCTTTTCTATAATTAGTTGCAAAGTCATATTTATTGATCTGTGTTTGCAAGCTCTCATCTGAATGTTTAATATTGAGTTGCAAGCTTTTACAACATTTTGCAAACATTTAAATATGATGAATTTCAGTATTTTGCTCAATGTGTTGAATAACACAATTGATTTATATATTTTTGCATTAAAGTAATTTTTCTTGTCTGACTTTTACATCATTATTGTGACTGCATTCTTGAACTGAGTTGACTGTATTTTCTTTTGTAAACATCTTTTAAAAAGAAAGCATATTTATTCTGACATGTTGTTGACAAGTTTATGCATTATTCTATTTATGTATTCTGTGTATCTTGATGTCTTGTCAGATGTCGCTTTGTAGATGATTCTTTTAATTTCATGATGCATCAATGAAGTGTCATCTTCAATTAAAAGTAAGTACTTAAAGTTTATTGTGTTCAGCATGAAAATTTCTGAAAATGATGAAAAGTGAGTCTGAAACATCATCTTTACTTTATTCTGCATTATTATGATGATGTCAGAGCACTCTGACTTGATCAGAGAGAAAATTGTCGCTTAAGTCAATGTGTTTGTGACTGTATTTCTTGCTCATTTCGCAGTTTTGAACAGTTCTTTCGAGAATTGTTCAACGTTCTGCATGATCTTTTAATATTCACTGTGTTTCTGTTTTCTGATGATCTTGCTCTTCTTATCACATGCTTGAATGTACTCTGCTCAGTTATTGATGATTTGACAACTTCTTCTCATTCATTGCACACTTTTGACAATTTTCATACACTTCTTCGTTCATTCTACTTTGATTATTTCATATGATCTTGCTCAAAGAGTGAAAATCTTGATGATTTTCTTCAATGCATCCAGCAGTTACTTGATATACTCATTTATGCATCAACGTCTCATCTCATGATTCAACAGTGATTTCAACATTTATTCTCTTAAAATATTGATGAATTTCTCTTCATTCATTATCTTTCAGTTGCAACGCGATTTTCGCGCTGACTCTTTGCAGACTTTGAGATTTATAATTGTCTGTATTAACAGATGATCTGAAAAGTTTTTCATTTCTTTATCAATTTTGCATCATATTAATTGATTCATAATGTCATCTGTTGTGAAGATCAAATTTATTGTCATTTGAGATTCTTGATAATTTTTCGTAATTGTATCTTGAGATAATGCTAGTGATGCATTAATGTTTGTGATCATTTTAATTAACTCATTTGACAATAAATGTTGTCTTGAATAGAATGATTCTTCTCATGTAAAGTGATGCAGATTGAAATCTTTTACAAGAATGCTTTCTTTTGACATATATAATGTCTTTTCAATGTTTGAAAGATTTTCTTTTTCATGAATAATCTTATAATTTCTGAGTAACAAATTGTATGCTTCATGAATGTGTATAACTTTCTGAGTCATCTGTGCATCATTTATTAATGTTTATAATGTAATTGTATCTACGTCTTTGAAGTGTCATATTGAATATCAGATGTTGCTGTTGATTCTTTTGTTTATGTAGAAACAGATTTTATCTTCATTATTCTTCAGCATGAAGTCAACAGTTGCTGAGCAATATGCTCTGAAAATGTCATTAAATCATCAGAGTTCTTGAAGAATCAGAATGTCATAATTCTTTATCTTTTTCTCATGTAGTAATACTATTATCATCTTGTTTCTGAACTTGTGAACATTGTACTGTAGTATTTGAAGCTTTTTTTGCTGAAACATTAAAATTTACATTTCAGACTGTTTAATGTTCTTTTGAATGTTTGCAAAGTGCTTGCTTCACTTGTAAGATTCTCAACAGAAAATGACATTAACAATGATGTGATTGACATTGACTTCAATTCATTTGATCTTGACTTCTTAATCAAGTGATTCAGTATAGTGTTTTCTGATGTGATGATTGTGCTGAGCAGATAACTTTCATTCATTGAGCATCTTTGCTTTCTCTTCAAGTCATTGTTCATCAGCGATTTCAGATTAATAAATGTTTTTATAAATATCTTTGATATCACTGTCTTGAGTTCTTTTTACTCTCATACAACATGATATAAAAGTCTGTGCTTTGTGACTCTCTTTATTCTTTCTTTTTCAGCTTGTCATTTATGACATTGAAAGTCAAAGATTCTGTGTATGTCTTGACATGCTTCACATTTTCACATGTTTCAAGTTTGTTTGTAAAAACAATGCTTCAAGTGATGATTTAACATGTAGTAAATGCATTTTTGCTTATTTTTACATTCATACATCTTATGATCATATTTTTGACACTTTAGACACTGATGCACTCTGCAGCTTAAGTCATAGAACTGTGTGATCTTTATGTTGATCTCATGATATACTTTCTCATTGATCAGCTTGTTCATCATCTCAGCGCTGACTACATGTATCATCAGTGAGATGTATCTTTTCTGCTCACTCTTTTTTATAAGTCACTTAATCTTCTTGATCATCATCTTTAAATGTATGTTTTTGTTGATCTTGATGAGCATTCTTACTTCTTTCTTCTTTATGTTCTTAGACATTTCTTTGACTTTAATCTCATGTATCACTACTTCAAAACTAACTTCATGCAAACATGCATTCAATAATATCTTTTTGATTCAAAAATTGTTTTTCTTCAATGTTCTTTTGCTGCTCTTCATCTTGATTCAAAATATCAGCAGTCTTAATTATCTTTTCATCATCTTTATGTTTTTACGCGTCAACAGCATCTTGTTGACGTCAATCTCTCTTGCTCATCTCACTATGTTCTTTGTTGTTATCATCATGATTCTCTTTATTTCTTCTTTCTCTTTAATGAAAATCTTTACTTCAAATTTCTTACAATGATTTTGCATTGATGATGATATATTGATGTTGAACACAAGATGATTCTCAAATGATGTCATTGACTTCATGCTTACTATTTTCGCTCAGCTGTCAACATGTTTTCTCTTCTTTATGAACTCTTTTTCAAGTCTGCTCGTTATCTTTTTCAGTCTTTTCAGCTGATTCTTCATGCACTGATTGACAGTCAACGCAACGACACGTTGACACGTCAGCTTTTCTATCATCTTTGTCAAACTTCTCATCTTTTTTCAGAGCATCAGCTTGTTGTTTCTATGTTCATTGAGTTCATAAAGTACTTGCAGCTTGTGTAATTTCTTCTATATATCTTTCGCCTTGACTGAATTCTTCTGCAAGATAATAATAATTGTCTCTTGTTCATTTATTAACGTTATGTTGATGATGCTTCTCATTTACTCTTGATGATTAAGATGAAGCATAAGCATCATGTTGATGATGTGCTCTGTCTTTAAATAGTTTAAGTAATTCGTTTTTCAAATGTTCAATTTAAAATCATTTCTCAATAACATTATTAAAATCAATTAGTTTAATCTTTAATAGTATTTTTAGTTTCAATCACTAAATGACTTAATCACTCATTAAGTAAACAAAGTTCATCTGATTAAGAGAATCAATGATAAAGAATTTTCGTGAATAAACTGATTATTCATTTGCATTACTTTTGATATTTTACAACACTTACTGATATAATGCTTTACATATGCAAATAGCAATCTTCTTGTTATTCATGTCAAGTGAGTCACAATTCAGCAAAGAAATTTGAAACTCATGAAAACTTTAATGTGCAATCTTGAAATTCAGTGAAATGCTGAATGAAAATAGCATTCATGATGTGTTAGTCAAATCAAGTTATTTAGCATAGCAATACATTCAATCAACTAAACAGTATCATAATCATAAACTGCATGCACTTAATGAAGAAAAAAAAACATTCAATTAACTGCATTATTTTATTGCATTATCTTGTAAGTGTATTATCTTACTACATACATTGAGAATGTAAAAGCAACTTCAAATGAAATGATATTGAACATTTTATTGAAAGAGTAGAGTGAACAGTATTACATATGATGAAATCTATCTAGATTATAAAGAGAAATCACAGACTGCTCTATTTATATACTGTCACGCATGACAAAGTTGCAACATACAACTTTATCTCTGACGCTAGTCTAGAGAAAGCTGCTAGAAACAAGTCTGTCATTGCACTTCTTAACATTCTCACTTGATGCTTGCAAGTCTTTCAACTTTCACTGCTTTTCAGTCTCAGTTGTTCAATGAATCTCTTGAAGTTCTGTTGAGATAGTGACTTGATCAATTCGTCTGCTATCATATTTTAACTAGAGACGAAGTTCATTGAAATCTGATTCTTCTTGTGCAGATCTCGAATGTGATGATAAGCGATGTCAATGTGCTTCAATCTTTCGTGAATATGAACATTCTTAATCAGCATAAGAGATGCTTGATTATCTTTCTTGAGCTGTGTGAGTGAGACAAATTGATGAGTAATCTTCTCAAGAATATCAACGTGACTGTAACTGATGCTCAGATACTTTGTCAGATTCATGTTCTTAAGCACTTGATTGATTCATAGATTTTTCTTGACGCAGATTAATAGAATCATGTACTCTGTCTTGATGATTAATGTGACAACGAACTTTTGCTTTTGACTCATTCAGAAAACTGATTCTTCATCAAGCATGTAGATGTAAATGAGAATCAACTTATAATTTAGTCTGTCTGAAATATAGTCTGAGTCAGAGTATTCTACTAACTTCATGCTTTCACTGACTTCATATGTGATGTCTAGATCAATGATGAAACGAACGTATTACATCAACTTCTTCAAAGCATGTTCATGATGTTTTGCAGAATTGCTGAGATATTGACTTAGTTGATTGAGAGCAAAAGCAATGTTGAAACGAGTGTGAATTGCAGCATACATGAGACTTTCAATGACTTGTTGATACTCATGCTGATTGATTCTCACATCTTCGAGTTCAGCTGAACAAAAAACATCATATTCATTCATTGAAAGATCTGTTGCCTTGTGCTTATCTTATTTCATGTTGAGTCTCTCAAGAACATCATGAAGATAGTGAGTTTGATTCATTCGTAAAATTCATGTCTTTCTGTTGCAAGTGATTTGAATGTCAAGAATCTTCTTCATTTTTCTCAGATTCTTGACTTTGAAAACACATTGAAACTCATGCTTAAATCATTTAATGTTGCTCAATGATTTGAAGATGATAACTATGTTGTCAATGTATAGTAGCAACATGATTTCTTTTGACTCATGAATCAAAAGACATGAGTTTGCAGTGCATTGAGCGAAGTCGAGTTCAGACAGCGCTGTTACACAGCAATCATGTCAATCTCATGCAGCTTGCTTGAGATCATAAAGACTTCGAAGAACTCTCAGAGCACAGTTGAGTTTGACTTTCACTTCTGACAAAGAGAACATGTAAATGATTTCTTTGAGAAACGATTCAGTAAACGCATTGTTTACATTGACTTGATGAAGTTCGAGATTCTTCATTGTTGCAATGACTAGAAAGACTTGCAGAATGTCAAACTTGATGATTGACGTGAAAGTATTCTCATAGTCAACTTCATGAATTTGAGAGAAATCTCTGACTATCAGTCTTGTCTTCAGTTTGTCAAGAAAATCGTCGATGTGCATCTTTGACTTGAAGATTCATTTGCTTGTCACGATGTTGATCTTTTTGAGCGACACTTCTTCTTGTCAGATTTCATTGATGACTAGCGTCACAAGTTCTGTATTGATCACTTTTTTTCAAAGTTCTCTTCAAACTGAGTTCTGCACTGCATCTTTGTAAATGTTTAACATGAGAATTTTTATTGCTTTAGAAGAGTCAGATTCATTGACGTTGAATAATGCTTATGACATGCTTGTGTCAGAATCACTCTCATCATCATCAACTTTCTTTGTGATGAATCAGATCATCATAGCTTGCAAGATTTTAAATGCGCGTTCTTTCAGTTGTTGATCTTCACTGTCTCTTTTTCTCTTTGAAATGACTACATGCAGAAATGTTTGAGCTGCTGACTTAAACATGCTTGATGCGAAGACTTTTTGAGTGATTTGAACATTCATGTGAGCTTCACGCTCATTTGATGTATGTGACGTGATCTTAGAATTGAGTGCATTCAAGTTGATCACGATAGTCTTCAGTGCATCAGTTGATTTAAATGAAACATTAATCATGAAAGCATCAGATTTTGAAACATTAGTTGAAACGTTATTCTTTGATGATCTTTTTACAGATCTTCGCTCTGAAAGAATGTTGAATGTCTGCTTGCAAAGTTGCAAGTTCATGTCTTTACTCTTTTCATCTTCAACGAACTTGACAGCGTGATTCTTGATGACTCGATTGAGATCTGAGACTCAGAGATGATATTGCTTGTCGATATTTTTCACATACTTCATGAAGATGTCGAATTTATCTCTGTTCATGAATTTGTCTTGTCTGTCTTTGATTGACAATGACTTGAGATCAACGTATGAGTAACATTTGCATTCTCATACTCGTACATGATCAATTGAGAGCTTGATCTCGATAAATGTCTTCTTCAAAATCATAAGAACTTTGTCAATCAAGAGTTTCATGATGATTCAATTTTGTAGATAGACATCTGTCTTCGCAGCTTCTGCTCAGAACTCAATGAAAAGTTCAGCATTCTTGATCATGACTTGCATCAAGTTTTCTGTGATGTATATGATTCTTTCGACTACTTCATTTTGAATCAACATGTGTGAGACAATGTATTGAGAAACAATGTCAACTGATGAGCATCAGTCATTCAAGATGACTTTAAGTTTCATGACGTTGTCACTGCGTACTGAGAGAAGTTTGACATCGTTGTAAAACTTTATGCTGAGTTTTCATTTTTGCAGAGCATCTGATGCATCAAATCGTTGCTTCAAAGAAATGCATCAAGTCTTTCTGAAGTGATTGTCAACTATCTTTAGAAAGTACAACTCACTATCAAGAAATGATGATAGTGATTCACAGATGTCTATGAAAATGAAAGTCAAGATACTTGTCTTTTGATCGCTGACATTGTGTTCTCGTTTGTTAATGAACTTGATGAGCGCACATATCTCACACACATTCTCATGACTGTTGTTGATGAGAATAGGTTTTTTCAGAGTGATGATTTTATGAAGTTGACGAAGCTTTGCTGATTCAAGATGAACGAAACAACGATGTCACAGCTTGTACAACTTGAAGCTTTTGTCATTTGCAAAACTAAGTTGATCGTGATCAACTTCAATCTCGTTCTCATGATGAATCACATCAATGTGAGACGCAAAGTGATCTAGATTCATTGAATCATTAAGATTCATTGAACTGTGCATCACTGAAAATGCTGATGAGACGTCACGCTGCATAACTGATAGTAATGCAAATTCATCAAGATTGTTTGCAATTCTTTTTACTATGTAAACGTTTTCACATTCTAGAGTCTCAATCATCTGCTTTTTTCACTTGTCATGCATGTACAGATCTTTATCATCAAAACTCTCTTGCAGATCTTTCTCACACATTCTTCTTTCAGAAAGAAGATTCATCTTGAGCTTAGAAACATGAAGAACAGAAGACAGTTTGACTGAGTTTTCGTGATGATCTTGCATGACTGCTGTGTCACAGTGATTGACATACAATTTTTCTTCTTCAACTTTGATGATGTGTCTCTTAATGCAAACTAAAGAATCACTAAAAAGTCGAAGTTGATCAGTCATATGTGAGAAGACATCAGAATCTGCGACTCAGTTGAATTCAGAAATCTTACTGACAATGTTCTTTAACAGAGTTGCAATATTCTCGCTCTTCTCATTCTCATCTTTCTCATTGTTGTCAGAGATTTCAAAGTCGTCGCTTTTCACGTTGTAAACTTTGTGTTTCTTATGTTTGCTCTTCAGAAGCTCAGTGAGAGTTTGAAGATCATCAACATTCTTGTGCTTTGTTTTGCCTTTGTCTTTACATTTTTTCACAAGCTTTTGAGCTGCAAACAGATGAGAGCAATCGACTAGATGATGTTCATCTTCACAGAGAAAACATTTTAGAAATCATTGTGACTGACGACGATGCGATTAATCGCTGTCGAAGCTTGAAAGACTTTTGCGACGATGACTGATTTTACATTTGTTCTGCTCATGATCAGTGCGCTCGCGTTTGTTTCTTCGCTTGACTCATAGCGCAGTCTCTGTTATCTTCAATTGTGCTTTCTTCTCTTGTAGCTTTTGAAGTTTCTTCTTGACATCTGACTTATTCTGCGCATCAATGACATCTTGAATGACTGTGTATTCATCTGACAGTGATTGAAGTAAGGTCTGAAAGCGACGTTCTGACTTGAATAAATCGCTTATGTCTTTCTGTGTTGCAACGATCTTTCGAGTCAACTTGATGAGATGTGTTCATGTCTTTTCAATGAAGATATTCGTCGACATTCTGTAGTTGATGAAGTTCATCAAATATTGTCTCTCAGTGATTTGTAGCTTCTCTTTGTATTTATAGCTCAGAGCATTTCAAACCTCTTTTGCTGACATCTTGTCTGCAGTGTGTTCTTGATCATCGATGATGATGCAGATGATCAGTCAGTAATGAGCTTTCACGTCGATCTTTTGACTTTCAAAGTTGAGAGATTGAATTTCGCTGATGATGTTGATGATGTTATCAAGTGTGTTCAAGTCAGACTTGTCTTCAATAACAAATCACAAGTCTTTCTTAATGAGTCATCTCTTCATGAGAGAAAATCATTGATTGCAGTTCTTGTAAGTGAGAATGAGAACAGATCATCGTTTGACGAAGAAGTCATTGAAGTTCATGACGTGCAATGTAAACTCAGCTTGTTGTTAGAATTGAAGAAAAAAAATAAAGATATTAAATAGATTGACGAGTGAAGTGAAAAGAATTTAATCTCGTCAATGATGATGAAGATTTATGCGTTCTTTGACGCGATCAAGTGTGTCTATTTGTTCGCTTTCTTGAGAACTCGTAGTAGATTATCGACTTAATGTGAATGTTTATTTACCTTCTTGTGAGATGCGTAGTAAGCTGTCGAATTTCACTGAACTTCTCTAAGTCAGTGTACTTATTTGTCTTCTTGTGAGACGTGTAGTAAGTGATCGCTGATTGCTCATTTGAATAGATCTTGTATCGAGTTGTTGAGCATCAAATGCTTAGAGTGTTTCAATCTAATTACGTTGAAAGCTTCTTGCTAATCGAGCTCATAATCTATTGAAAGAGTAGAATGAACAGTATTACATATGATGAAATCTATCTAGATTATGAAGAGAAATCACAGACTGCTTTATCTATATACTGTCACGCATGACAAAGTCGCGATGCGCGACTTTATTTCTGACGCTAGTCTAGAGAAAGCTGCTAGAAACAAGTCTGACTGAATTCAGACTGAATTCAAAGCTATCACAATAAGCTGCTAGAAACAAGTCTGTCATTGCACTTCTCAACACATTTAAACAATAATAGAATATAAAACATTCTGCAAATCTGTTTTAAAAGAATCATCAAATTCATTAATAATGTTATTTTCATCTTCTTCTCTATGATAAATATTTTATGCTTTGATGATAGTTTTTTCAGAATTTAAGTTCATGATATGATTATAATACTTAAGAAGCATTATCTGTTCAACTGATTCTGAAGTTATTTGTGATCAATTTCATTGACAAACTCTTCTTGCAAAACTGAATGTTCATTCAATATTTATAAAGAATATTAAACATGAAAGAATATTCTTAGTTATTTAAATCAATCTTGAAAAGTTTAAGACATTGTTTCTTCAATACTTTCATGTTGAAAACTTCTTGATAATAGCACTAGTGCAAAGATATTGATCATCTTCACTAATAGATAAAGAGCAACGTTAAGTTCTTTGAAGAAGAATTCATGTAATCATCACTACAAATTATAACATTGTTAACAAATGATTAATTGCATTATCATATTGCATTATTTAATCAACATCACTAGTCACTTATGCTTTAACTTCTGAAGTTGTAATTCTCTCTTCATAATAATAATGAAAATAGTTCTTGAACTCTTTCTTATACTTATTGTAATAAAAATGAGCATCATTCTCATTTGCATCTCAATCTTGATACAAATTCAACTTTTGAGTAAAATCTAAAATTATTGCAAGATTGTATATCAGTTCATTTTTATTCTTCGTCTTAAAATAGTACTTTGCAAGCTTATTAGAAGTTAGTTTGCAAGCTTGAAGAACAAGTGCTTGTGAAGTACATGCATTATTACGTACTGTTGTCTCAATAACATTGAAATCATTGAATGAACTGAAGAAGAAGCTCTCAATCATTTATCACAACTTTCTGAATGTTTTCAATAAAGAAAAGACAATGCATTTGTCTTTGCATCAATCATATGATCACAAGATTGAATTAGAAGATGAGAGTCAATTCTTTAGAAGTCAATTGTACTCTATGTCGAGTTACAAGCTGCAAAAGATCAAAGAGTATCTAGAAAAAAATTTGAAGAAAAAGTTCATCACACTCAGCAAAGCTTCTTTTGCTTTGTCAATACTATTTGTTGAAAAGAAAGATGATAGTCTTTACTTTTGCATGAACTATTGAAAACTGAATGCTCTGATTAAAAGAAATCGTTATTCAATATTCTTGATAGACGAAGTACTAGTTTGAATTCAAGACAGTAAGTATTTGACTTAACTTAACATAATCATCACGTTCAATAAACTGCACATGAGTTCAGAAAGCGAGAATTTAACTACTTTTATTACTTTCTTCGACGTTTACAAGTATAGAGTAATGCTTTTTGAATTGATTAATGAATTTGCGTTCTTTCAGCATTATATCAACGATGTGTTGTTCAAATGTCTGCATAAATTCTGTCAAATATACTTGAATGATATTCTTATCTATAGTAAAACATTGAAAGAATATAGAACTTACATGAAAGAAGTGCTAAACAAGCTTCGTGAAGTCAATCTACAGATAAACATAAACAAGTATGAATTCAAGATTCAGAAAATCTCGTTTCTTAAACTATTATTATTCATTAATGATTTATGAATAAATTCTTGAAAAGTAGATGTAATTTGAAACTGAAAAGTGTCATGATCATTGACTCATATGCAAATCTTTATTGACTTCTGCAATTTCTATCAATGATTCATCAAGAACTTCTTAAAGATTGCTTAACTTATGATGAAGTTGATTCAGAAAGATTATTTCTTTGAATGAATAAAGATTTGTCAAACAATCTTTGAAGAACTGAAGCAACAAGTAATAACAGTTCTCATTCTGAAACATTTTGACTTAATCAGAGAAGTTATTCTGAAAACTGACTTCTTAAACTATGTCAACGACGAAGTATTGTCTCAGTATGATGATGAAGAAATTCTACATTCAGTGATCTTTTATAGCAAGAATATGATTCTTGCAGAATGCAATTATGAGATCTATGATAAAGAACTGTTGATCATTATTCGCTGCTTAAAACATTAATGTCTTGAATTGAAATGTATGAATATTTTAATCAAGATCTTCATCAATCATCTGAATTTGAAGTACTTCATGATCAGTAAGAAACTGATCAGATGATAAGCTAGATGAACTGAGAAGTTATTTGAATATAACTTCAAGATTATTTATCAATCAGAAAAACAGAATCTGAAAGTTGATGTACTGATCAGAATGTCAAATGTCAAGTCAGTTGAAGCAATCAATGATCGAAAGTTATATCAGCATCAGATGTTATTGTCTGAAAGCAAATTTAATCTGCAACTCATTGAAATAAAGAAATTGAATCAAGAATCTGTCTTAAACTTGACAGATGAATTAACAATTCAGAAACAGATCATAGTTGAAAATCAAACGAATCAACTATGTATCATCATTCAAACAGTTATGAAACAGAACAGAAAAACTTGTCAAGATATTGATCTAAACAACTGTTAAGTACTTGATGAAGTGCTTTGAAAAAACAACAGACTATGAGTTTCTCAGTCAAAGATCACTTGAGTGATAAGAGAAGCATATGATCTTTTGATCAATGATTATTCTGACATGAATTGAATGTTGAACTTGCTTAAATGATCATATTGCTGATCAAAGATGAGAACTATCATCAAGCATTACATTTGAAATTGTTACGTTTGTCGTAGATCAAAAACATCAAGAGATTGAATCAATGAATTGCTGAAGTCATTGCTCATACTTAAGCAATGATGAAAGAACATATTCTTAGACTTCATTATCAATCTATCAGAAAGTGAAGAAAGCAATGCAATTCTGACAGTAGTGAACAGATTGTTCAAAGAACATCACTATATCTTATGTTGATCAGATGACGAAGAAATCACAGCAGAACAAACAGTTAAGCTTTTGTTAGTATGAGTCTTTTGCACACATGAACTATTGAGATCAATAGTGTTCAATCATGATTCTCAGTTTATATTAATTGTCTGAAAGTCTTTATGTCTGAGACTCAACATCAAGATGAAATTGTTCACAGACTATCATTTACAGACAAATGATCAAACAGAAAGAGCGAATCAAGATGTGAAATAATATTTACGAAGTTATTGTTCATACATGCAAGATGACTGATTCATCTGATTATTCATGACTGAATTTGTTAGAAGTCAGCATAGAGTGAGTCATATGAGTGTCATTTAACTAATAGATAAATGCTAAGAAAGAAAAGTATCTACAGAAAAGAACTCAATTCTTTATATGTATGTTTCTCAGCTCTGTGCTAGACTCGAAAGAATTGACGTCTTACACATATGATGCAGAGTTTCAATGACATCACTACTAGCTTGAATGCTCACTAGACTCAATTAGAATGAAATCTCAATCAGAGCTAGAAAGAATAGATGAAGACTAGAATCATAACATTACTTTCTTCTTTTGAATATTCATGTTTGCATGAATGTTGTTTCTTAGTGCGCTTTTCTTGAATATTTAATATGAAAGTCATCGACCATCTTTTGAGCATTCATAAATTCGTTATCATCAGCGTTATATCAGTTGAGATCGTTGTCATAACTCTTTCATTTGACTTGATATTAAAGTCGTCTTTGATATCATCAAGAGTTCAATATATCGTTGATTTCTCATTCGTCTTCATTGTTTATCACTATTGACTTTGAGAGTTCGTTCTTCTGATCAGGCAGAGAATCATTGACAACAAGACGAAGAAGCTCTGAATGAAATACATCATGTATATGCATAGTCTCAAGTAGTTTCAATTTATAGAATGAGTCAATGAGATCAATGATTTGAAAAGAATTAAGCATCTTGTCATTCAATTTTTTGAAAAGTCTCGCTGTAATGATGTTTTGTTTGTTCAAAAACACTCTTGATTCAATCTTGTAATTAATTTTCTTTCTATGCTTATTAGCTTGATTCATCATTTGTTTTCATGTTTTGATCAAAGCTTCATGAGCGAAGATCAATATCTTGTTCATTTGTTCAGATATATTCTTGACTCAATCAATTTGCAAGCGTTCGCGAATGCTTTCATACTCGATGATGTCAAAGTCAAAGCTCATACAAGAATGAAAGCTCTTGTTCATGAAGAAGAAAGTCAAGAAGATGACTGAGAACAAGACGTTATTGTCGATAAACTCGATCATGAATAGTTACTTAGATCAGTCGTTCTGCATATATGAACAGAAGAATCAAAGATATCGCTTGATGTTCTGATTGACTCGTTCGCTTTGATCATTGATCTGAAAATGATAGATGATGAACAATCAAAGAAAAATGCTCAGTCGTTTGCAAAGAAACTTTCATAGTATAGAGATGAATTGCGAATCTCGATCAGATACTATGAAGCTTGATAGATCATAAGTTTAATATACTCATTGAATCAGCATTTCAGCTGTCTTTTCAACAATGATATCTTCATCATCAATAATACAAGAAATATAATGTCTTTCTTTTAACAATTTGCAGATAATCGTCAGAATAGCGTTGTATTCACTTGAATCAAATAGATTAATAATGAAGTTCATTGCTATGTCTTGTCATCATTGTTCAGATATTGATAGAGATTGAAGCAAGTCATTTAATTTATCTTTAAATGTCTTTGAACGTTGACAGATATAACAGTTTTGAATATATCAATCTATTATTTTTCGCATGAATGATCAATAGTAGTTTCGCTTTATGACTTTCACAGTTCTAAGAATATCAGAATGATCAACTGATGATTGATTGTGCATCTCACGAATCAGATTCATTTGTAGAAGCTCGTTGAACGAAATTCATAACTGACTATCATGATACAAGATTTTATTCTGAGTTCAACAATTCTTTAATTTAATATCTTCATATTGTGTCTTGTCTCTTACTATTACTTCGCGAAGTAGCATACAATTATCGTCGATCTTATTAGTTTCAAGAATCTGTTTATAAATTGATTCACTGATGTTCTTCTTTAAATCAGCAATTTTCATTCAATTTGAAGTTAAAATAGTGATTCATTAATAGCAAATGCACTCATCTTCTGAATCTCTGAGCACGACGTCAGCTCAACAAGTTAATGCATTAATCTTGATGTTTTGTTTATCAGATTGATACATTATTCTGAAGTTAAAGTCAGTGAACTTCTGAACTTAATGCATCTGATGTCTGCTTAGCTCTTTATCTTTCATCAACGAGATGAGTGCTTGATGATCGATGAACATCTTGATAGAAATGTCAGTGAACTTCAGTTCAAGTCGTCAATGTTTAAATGCTCAAATGATGATCAGAAGTTCTTTATCATATATCTTGTAGTTGCATTCAGCAAAAAACATGTTCTTACTATAAAAGACAATTGAATGTAGTACTTCTTCGTCATCATATTGAGAGAGAACTTCATCGTTGACGTAGTCAAATGAGTTGATTTCAAGAATAGTTTCATGAGTTTAATCAAAGTGACGTAGTATAGAAGTCTCAATCATACATCTCTTCATATAATCGAAGATGATCTGACAGACTTCATTTCATTCAAATATAATCTTCTTTTAAGTGAGTTGAATCATTGAACGAACAATCTTCGAAAAATTCTTGATGAAGCGTCGATAGAAATTGCAGAAGTCAATAAAGAACTGCATCTGAGTGAGATTATTGAGTGTAGATCAATCAACAACTGCTTGCATCTTTCGTGAATTCATCTTCAATTTTTCGATTGATATCAAAAGTTCTAGAAAGATAGTTTTCTGAACATGAAACTTGCACTTGTTGATGTCTATCTGTTAATCAGCTTCTCGTAGTTTATTCAAGATTAATCGTACAGGTTGCTTGTGTTTCTTCAAGATCTTGTTGTAAATAATAATATCATCTAGATAAATCTGACAAAACTGATATAAATACTTGAACAACATGTCGTTCATATAGTGTTGATAAAATGCAGATTCATTGATTAATTCAAAGAGCATTACATGATATTTGTATGAGTCGAAGAAGATAATAAAGATAGTCAAATCTTCGTTATCTGAGTGCATGTATAGTTTGTTGAACGCAATAATGATGTTCAATTAAGTCAGATACTTGCTTTCTTGTATACAAGTGAGAATCTCGTCTATCAATGACAAAGAATAGTGATCTCATTTGATCAAAGCATTGAGCTTTCTGTAATTGACGCAGAAACGCAGACTATCATCTTTCTTTTCGATGAACAAGATGAGCGAGATGTATGATGCAAAGCTGAAGAAAATGAATTCTTTGTTTAAATGATTAATCAAATACTTCTTTATCTTCTGAAGCTTATGATTGAACATCTGATATAGTTTGCTTCAAGAGAGTGTTTCTTCATCGATCAACTCAATTTTGTGATCGTAGAAACGATGCAATGATAGCTGATCAATCATTGCTCAATCGAAGATGTTTAAATAGTCGTGATATTCAGAGAAAAGCTTAATCTTGACTTGCTTGAGAGCTTCAGCGTAAGAAAGCTTATGCAGATTCACTTCTTCAGACTTGTTTTTGACTGTAGTTATGAGTCGATCGATTTTCAAGACAATAACAGCAAAGATCTTAATGTCTGATCATTTGACTAACATTCTATATGTCGTTGTCTCTATCACTGCTATGTTCATTGAACTGAAATAAACTGATTTCAGACTGAACGTCAACTTAAAATTAACGTTAGTCAAAGTCACGTCACGCTGTTTTAACTGTTCAATGAACTTCTTGTTTTGACTGAATTGAGATGTAACGAAAGTGAAAGATCTTTTCAGTATATGAGTAAAAGTCAAACTCTTTCGTTTTGTGATTGATTTATTGCTTGAGAATAAAGCAATTGATTTCTGACTAGTAGAATTAAAATTCGAAAAACGAAGAAAATTGATTTGCATATTAATTACTAGATTGATTTTGTTCATTCATGTTTTTTCAAGAATTATTTGATGTTGATTTAATCAAATGATCAACATAGAAGCTGTGTCAATCGTATGATCTTGAACAGTCAGATTTGAATAAATGACATAAGTAATAAGTTTCTTAGCATAATGATCATTGAATTCTCGAATTGACTTCGCTTTGATCAAAGTCAGAAACTTGATTTGCAACTGATCACAAACAATCTGCGCAATCACTTCATCAATGAATGAATAGTCAGCAGCTTCAATGTCAATCAATGACTTCAATGAGTAACTAATTTCATTGCTAGAAAGTACACATTCAATAGTCAAAGATTCAGAAGCAAAAGAATCATTTGACATGCTCATTGTTGAAGAAATTAACACATCTTTCATCACGTCTTTAATGAAAGTCTCTAGTTTTTTGCCTCACTATTCTCGAAAGACATTTTCTCATTTTCTTTATTCTTCAAAATGATGATTTCATGTAAATAAAGAATGAATGCACAAGATGCAAAAGTATCAATCTTGTTCAGCTGAGAATAATTCTTAAACAAATGATTGAAAGTCTTGCAGATGTAGCAGATAATTAACAATCTTGCTGACTTAAAGATAGAAAAGATAGTCAACTTAACATAATCAATTATCAAAGTTGTTACTGACAGAAGAGTAGCGCGTTTATCAGATACAACAGTGACTTTGATGATGACAATGCAACGTTCGCTGCGAAGCTGATAATTGACTCATTGTTTACTATTTACATCTTGAAGAAAGATTCTTAAGCGAGTGAGCGAAGTAAAGTTCTTTGAACAAACTAATAACGCGTTCTGCAAGTGATTATTGATTTTATTCTGAAGATTGTTCATCAGAATGTGATCATCATATTCAAGATAACTGAATAGCTTCATAAAGTCAAAGTAAAAGACATTGAAAGACTTGTCTGCTTGTTTCAGAGCGTTGTACTTGCAATGACACTTTCGATTCTTATTCAGTTCATTGTATATTTCTTTCAGATGCTCAAATAGCTCGTCGATCAAGATGTATGAATGCAAAGCATCATGTTAACGTTAAGCAAAGATGTGCTCAGCAGCATCATCTTCTAGTCTAGATATCACATAAACAATACAGATATTCTCATTATTGAAGTGATCAACATTTATCTGAAGCTTGTTGTCTATCTTGATTCTTCAGCTGTTTCATGTCAATTCATCTTCATCAGTGAATATAAATGAATTTGAAAACTTGAAGAACTTGTGATGATCGTTGTCAAATAGAGTGAATAACTCTCGTTGAGTATGATTCTCAATAGAAGCTTGAGACTTCATAGACTGTTAAGATCGAGATTGATTCGCTGAACGCTGTTTCTTTTTGAGACTCAATACTTTCTTTCATAGTTTGATGATAATCTCTTTTTAAGTGTCTATTGTTGTTTGATTGATTTCTAGCTCATTAAGTCTCTTGATGTGATCGACTTGTAAATCAATTCATTGCTCATTGAGTTTCAAAATTATGTCTTATTGATCTTTTAGCTCGATCAGCATCTTGATGATCTCGTCTAACTGATCAATAGTTTATTGACGAAGTTGTTGACTTATGTTGATGTCTCATGAGATAGCGACATTCTGAGATCTCGCTGAAGCATTGAAAGAAATAAGAAAAACTCATTTACTAACAATGCTTCTAAGCAAACAAGCTGTTCATGACTTGACTGATTCAAAGTCACATGTCATGATGAGAAATTGAAGATAAAGATAGATAGACTGTGATAAATTTGATAAATGTAATTCAAAGAAGTTCTTGTGAATTTTCTGATAAACAAATGAATACAATATTTGAAGAATCTCTTGCGAACAAAAAGTGATACAAATTCAAAGAATTTCTTACGAATTTCTGAATGAATGAAGTAGATTATTTCGTATCATCTACATGTTGATAGCAGAGTAGTTGATTAGCATTTATTTACTATTAGAAACCAGCATAGAGCGAGTCATATGTGTTAGGGGCCTGCCTAGAGCGAGTCAGATAGGGGTGTCATTTAACTAGAAGATAAATGCTAAGGAAGAAAGGTAGCTACAGGAAAGAAGCTGACTACATATGTGTGTTCCTCAGCCGACGCTAGGCCCAATAGGGACTAGTCAAGGTGACGGAGCGAGGATAGGCCTGGCAAGGCTAGAAGGCTGAGCCTGGCAAGGCTAGGATCGTGACATTACCCCCC
>JAABUL010001598.1_pt1 | contig 41831 bp, 89 predicted proteins | sample 5559151 | NCBI WGS metagenome assembly JAABUL01 (sample SAMN10711876, study PRJNA513368) | rock metagenome | isolation source: Antarctica rocks | place: Antarctica: Victoria Land, Pudding Butte sud | reverse complement strand
CGTGGGCCCCACCCCCCCCCCCCCCCCCCCCACTTGACTAATGCTGCGCTCTCAATTCTTGGTGTCAAGGCTTGCCACCAGAGCCTGGCCTAGCCTCGTCAAGAGGGCATTCCCGATTACCTGCCAGCCATTCTTTGCAGTTCCTTTTGATCCGTTGCCGTCCCCTGCAATAAAGACTGTGGCTGACATGCTGTGGTTTAGTGCCAACCAAAAACAGGGTTGGCTTGCAAACCCTTCCTTTGCTCACAAATTGAGCGGTGTGCGCAGATCCGGGTGTACTGCCGGCTGCGGCCGGTGGCGCCTAGCAGGGCGTCCTGCCTTTCAGACGGCGTCAGCCTGGCGCTCGCCGCTGAGGACGGCAAGCAGCACTCCTTCTCTTTCGACAAGGTGCCGCCGCTGCCTTTTTTTTCCGCGAGCCTGCTCCTCATGCTCAGGCATCCTGGTGCTTATCCCAAGCTGATTAGCTGGTCTCCAGAGATGCTGCATCCGGGAATTTGATATAGCGTGTTGCAGCTAGTGCATTGCATGCGCTGGCTTCTGCTGCTGCATCCACATCTTCACACCTTGCATACGGCAGGAGATGGCACACAGTAGGACAGGCAGTTTGACTGGAATATCACGCGTTTGCGCAGGTGTTCGCGCCGGGGACGGAGCAGGCGACCGTATTTGCAGAGGTCGCCGAGCTGGTGCAGTCGGCCCTCGACGGCTACCAGGTGGTTTCTGCATTTTTTTGTAGAACTGATAAACTGGCAGCCCTCGCAATTCAATCACGGCGAAGTGGCATTCTGCAGCTGCATCCTTGCGGTCAAGTCCGCTCAATTCGGATGCAAGAATGTGTCGCGTGTGCGCCTTACTATGGGGAGCTGGCGATCTATCGAGCCAGAAGATCGAAGCAGGGTTTTGCAGCAGCTTGATAAAGCGGCGGCGCAGCAATGTGCGGGTGTGCTTGCTGAGCTACGAGCAGACTGGCGCGGGCAAGGGTGATGACGCGTAGTAACAAGATGCTGTGCTGCAATGCGCAGGTGTGCCTATTCAGCTACGGGCAGACGGGCGCGGGCAAGACGCACACGATGCAGGGCACGCGCGCCCCTGACGGCCGCGGAATCACGCCCCGCGCCCTGGAGCAGGCGCGCGCCTTTGCTGCCCTCAAGCCAGCGGCTGCCCTCAGCCGTCGCCTGCTCTGCTTGGTGCTGGCCTCCCTTGCCGACAACCTTCCTTTGCCGCCGACCTCCCTTGCCGACAACATCCACACCTCATGAGTGAAATTGTCAGTTTGCACCACAGGTCCTGGCGGCAGCGGGTGCGCTGCGGGAGCAGGGCTGGCGACCGATCCCCGGGCACCTTCAGAAAGCCACGTGACAGCTGCTGTGCTTTGCACCGCAGATCCTGGCAGCAGTGGCGGCGCTGAGGGAGCAGGGGTGGCGCTACGAGCTGGCGGCGTCATACCTGGAGGTGTACAACGAGACGCTGCGCGATCTGCTGGCGCCGCCCGCAACCGGCAAGGGCGGCGCTGCGCGCGCCCTCGAGCACGCCTCCATCAAGCACGATGCAAATGGCGCGTTCACACGCTGCAGCAGCGCAGCGCGCCGCCGGGACTGCATCATCTCAAGTGTTTTGCTTTGGCGCATATGGCGAGCCGCCGTCTGACCCGCCTGTGTCCCCATGCTGGCGACTGTGGCGCAGCAGCAACCTGACGCATGGGGCATGAGTCCTGTTGCGCACTTGTCGATTCCGTCTGTCGTCGAAGGATTTCCCACGGTTCCTGAGCATCACACCGCCTGGCTTCTGCCCTGAAGTACATGTGCTCATCCGAATGGACCGCCTACATCGAGCTTCAGGAACCATCAGGAACATTTATGTTGCTGCAGGTGGTGGGCGCAATAGTGGTGTTAAAACACGATCAGGAGCACCAAGTGTTGATCCCTGTACAGATACAGAGACTTCAACTTCTGCTGCCTGCAGGCGGCGGCATGCAGGTGGCGGGCTCGACGTGGTGGTCTGCAACAAAGCTGGATAGACTCACAGCACTACAATCCTCTTGCTGCGCAGGCGGCGGCACGCAGGTGGCAGGCGCGACGCGGGTGGTCATACACGCGGCGGAGGACGCGGAGGAGGTGATGCGGCGGGCGGCGGCGGCGCGCGCCTGCGAGTCCACCGCCATGAACGCGGCCTCCAGCCGCTCGCACAGCGTGCTGACGCTGCACATCGTGGGCCGGCACGAGGCCTCCGGGGACCGCGTCGCCGGCGCGCTCAACCTCGTGGACCTGGCTGGCAGGTGACAGAGTCCGCCGCGCACCAACACGTCCGCGAGTGTTCTTGATGACCCTGCCAGAGGTGTTGCTGGTGGCGGGGAAGCCGACGCCACACATTCTGGCGAATGCAACCTGCGACCCTGGCCTGGCATGCTGACACAGCCCCAATATGTACTAGGCAGCATGTTCGTTGACACATGCTGGGGTGAGTGAAGCGCGAGAGGTGACACACATCCCCGTGCAACACTGCGCAGCGAGCGGCTGAGCAGGAGCGAGGTGGCGGGGCAGCGGCAGAAGGAGGCGTGCGCAATCAACAAGAGCCTGTCGGCACTGGGCGACGTCTTTGGCGCGCTCGCGGCCAGGGCGCCCCACATCCCCTACCGCAACTCCAAGCTCACGCACCTGCTGCAGGTGCGCTGGCGCTGCTGCCATTGGCAGTGCTCACAGACATACTGCACTCAAGCCTTGTTGCAGCCGCATGTACGTGGTCGCAGAGGTCGCATCGTCACAGTCCTTCTTGAGTTGGTTTGGTGGCGTTCCTCCTCCAATGTACAGGAGGCTGCTGTGAGCCGTGTCACGTATCTGAGGTTTTACAGGGGTTTTGCAGTGGTTTTATAGGGTCAAACCTCTAACACTGCATAAGAAGCCATGTATCTCCACCGCAGCCGTGCCTGGGCGGCGACGGCAAGACGCTGATGTTCGTCAACATCAACCCGGAGCCGGCGTCCGTCGGCGAGTCGCTGTGCTCGCTGCGCTTCGCGGCTAAGGTCAACGCCGTGGAGACAGGTGCCAAGGGCGGCGCCCGCCGCCACCTCCTCACCTCCGCCGACCCCGCCCTTGGCGCCGCCTCCCAGGTGTGCGGTCCAACAGCAAAACGCACGACTGCTGCCAGGCCTGTGTGTGTCACAGCACGTGGAGCATCTACAAGACCTGCGGCGCCACCGCTGTGCATGCAGTCACATATGTATGTTTCAGCGCTGAGGTGCGGATTGCCGATGTAGGGATTCGCGGGAGGACCCAAGCGAAAGCCCGCTGCGTCAGGGCTGGGTGCCCGCAGCGTCAAGTCGCGCATGAACTGAGGCGCCCAAGGCGCTGCTCAAGCTGAATATCTGCAAGGGCCGTGCCTCCAGCGCTGCAGGCGTCCACGGGTTTGCAGCCTCTCAGGTCGCGGCGCCTGCAGACGAAATTGTGTTATTCGAGCTGAGCTTTCGACGAGGTTCAAGTCTAAGGGGAGTTGTCGTTGTGGTTTTGGCTGCCAGCTTTCCTCCTGTGGTTTGGGGCACACCTAGGCAAAGATTGGGGAGCGGCTCCGCAGGACGAGATATTGCACTGCATCGGTCAGGAAGCCGCAGCTCGAGACGATCAGTAGAACAATGCAATTGGCAGCAGACATTGGAGAACACACCACTGTGTGCAGACTCGGTGCATTTTCAACAGGCACTGGTATGGCGTGATGCTGCATCTGTAGCTCTGAGAGGTGTGAAGGTGTACCAAAGCTGATTGTGCTAGATAATCTTGTGGCAAAACATATTTCACACATCACCGCTAATGCAGTTCGAAGGGACAAAACCTGGCTTGAACATCAGATTAGGATACCTGGCTGCTCAGACAACAAGCATTTGCAGCGCACAGGTTGATGGCAATGGACCGCTCGCGGTCCCAAAGAATTGGGATCAATGGTGATCAGGTGATCACAGGGCTGCGGCGGCGGCAGCTGCACCGCATCTTCACTTCCTGCCTCCGAAGATGCTCTTGAGAGCTCTGCGGGGCAGTGGACGTCAGCATGTCAAGCGACAGGCGTCAAGTCGATGTATTTCAAACGGGGCTGCAACACCACGTCTGTAAGACGGTTCCCCAGAATCGGACAAACATGCTGTCAGCCCAACGCCTCGACTCACAGGCAGACCGGCAGTGCTCGAGCGCACTGGCGCAGGCTGCTGCTGGCATCGACATGCTTGCTGCACAGACAAGTGTGGCCAGGCACGAGGGGTGGAGGAGGAAATAGTAGAGGTTATGGAGCGCACTTGAGGGCGCCGGTGTTGAAGACGGGCTCGTCGTACTCGTCGATGGTCTTGTCGAAGCGCGGGTCGTCCCGCAGCTTCTTCAGGTTGGGGTCCTCCCGCACCACCTGCGACAAATAGTGTCGGGATGTGATCACCGAGATCTGGTCAGCTCTGCCAGGAGTGCAGGTCATGCCGCAATGGACAATGGCTGATGCGGCAGAGTCGACATGGGAGGTAGCGGTGCGCACCTTGTACTGGTCAAAGCCGGATCGCAGCGCGTCCTGCAGCGCCTCGATGCCCGCATCCACCTGCGGCGGCAACAGCAGGCTTCAGTAAAGTTGCACTGATAATCTGAAACGTGCATGAACATGCGCGGTGACAAGCAGGCGGTTGCGCTACGCACAGCCGCCATTGCCCAGCCAGCATCTGCCCAGCTGATCCAGCTCTCACTTTTGTGCTCCATTGTGCAGCAAGTGTGGAAGGCAGGCGTATGCAAGACAGTCGCAGCAGGACGCACCGAGCCCATGGCGGCGTAGCAGCAGGCGATGTTGTACTGTGTGACGCGGTAGATCTGGGTGATGCGCGAAAAGTTGTCGCCCACATAGTTCTTGGGCTCCATCGCCAGCACGTTTTCAAACTCGATCAGCGCCTGCGGAGAGCAACAAAGGCGCTCTTCAATTGAGTCTGTGCTATTCTAGCTTTCACACGGCTGGTGCACGCAAGCAGGTGTGTTTTGGAGCGGTGTCACCGGCAAGCGCAGCTCCGCGTGCTGCCTCATGCGCTGGACCGCAGCCAACCAGAGGGATGAGCTTGCCGCCAGCCTGCTGCCGCCTTGGCAGGAGCCGTTTGCCGGCCATGCAGGACGCAGGCAATGGGAAATGCACGGTAAGCCCACAGGCAAACCGTCAAGACGGCAGGAGGGAGGAATGGGAACTGCAGCGTGAACTAAACCCACCCCCTCGATGTCCTTAGCGTTGAACTTCTGCAGGGCGGACTCGAAGAGCGACTCGCGCTCGGCCTCCGACTGCTTGCGCTTCTCGTAGTTGCGCGCCTGCATCTCCTTGGTGCCCGAGCCGTAGTTGCCGCCCGCCTTTTCGGCCTTGAACAACTTCTGCGCCTCTGTCATCTCCTCTTCCTGATGCAGCAAGCACATGAATCAACATCAGATGATTGAGCCATGTATGAACTTCTCCGCATTCAACGCCTTCTGCCCCTCCATCAGCTCCGTTTCGAGGTGGCGTAGACGAAGCGAGCGAGGTCAGATCGCATCACTGAGAGGGTTTTCATTTCTCCGCTTCAATACATAGTCAGCATCTCCGTTACCTCCTCCTCCTCCTCCTCCTCCTCCTCCTCCTCCTCATACACAAACAAGCAACGAACACAAGAATTTCTGCTCGCTGCATTGGTGGACTGAATGAGTCGTTTGCAACCCCCGTCCTTCTCCACCTCGAAAGTCCTGGGAGCTCCTTCAGGTGCTGCCGCCCTGCTGGTACGCTTCTGGTCAGCCAGTCGCAACGTCGGGGCCTGGAGGCCTGCCTCCTTCCTGCCCTTGGCTTCTTACAACGAGCCTGACAAAACACAGGCATTCCGGGCACATTGCCACGCGGTGCCAGCGGGGCTAGGGCGGCGTCACTGCTGCCACGCCCTGTTCCATGGCCCTGTTCTACGGCCCTGTTCTATGGCCTCCTCTCCGACCTGCACTGGCCGCCAGAAGGCTTGTGCGCCGTCAAAAGGCCTGTACTGGCCGTCAGAAGGCGCAGAGCTGCCACAGGGCGAGCGCGTTGCGTGGCCCAGAACCCTCACCTCGAGGAAGCTCATGTCGCCGCCGCGTTTGAGCATTTTGAGGTACACCTGCCCGTTGCGCGTTTTGATGGCGTACATGACCTGCCCGAAGTTCTTCGCCTCCCACACCTCCTCGCCGAAGGACGCGCTGACGTACATGATTTTGTCGCCCGCCTGCGTGTGCATTGACCACTTCTGAGCACAAGCCACTTCATATATCTGTGCGTTTGTGGCAGGCTCGACATCACCCATTGGCCTCCTTGATGCATGCGAGCGGGTAGCGAAGGACATGTGTTGACTGCTCAAGTGCCACACTGCATAGCGCGCCTGCACATCGTCATTGCGGCAAGCCAGACACAGGCCATGACAAAACCCGCACCTGAATCTCATCATCTGTGTCGCCGACCCTTGGGTCGGAGCCCACAATGTATGCGCCGCCGTCGTTGCCACGGGCGAACCGCAGGCCGAGCGGCTTTGTCAGGTACACCTATTGCGCAGCATGGCTGCAGCACGTCAGGAGGCCGAGCACTCTTGTCGTCGGTCAAAATTCGCATGCATGTCTCCAGGTACGGGCCACCAGGCCAGTGCAGTATCATTCCCACAATCATCCTGTGCCCCTTCGATGCTGCTCACCTCATAAGTCTCACCCTCCCCTGTTGCTGCCTCCGCTGTCGCTGACTCCGCCTGCGCTCGCAGCTGCGGGGCCTGCTCTTGCCGCCTGCCTGCCGCCGGCACCTGCCAGAGTGGCTGTGCTGTGATCTGCGCAGCATGATGTGCGACACTCGGCGAGAGTGACATGGATGTTTTGTAGCCATGCGCAGGAGCATGCCATTCCTGCATGTGCCTGTTTTAATGACGTCAACACAGGCACATCAGTCTCGCGCTCACCTGCAATCGCTGTGCGGCATGTGACGGTTGTGCGAGTAAGCGGATGCATGTTGCCGTGCACTGCTTTCTGCTGGCAATCACTGCTCTGCTGCTGCGAAAGCACGCGGGAGTCCTGCAGGCATGCACGTTCAAGTTGACATGTGTGAGCCACAGGAGTCTCAAACGCCATGATCGCAACGGCAATCGTGCAGATGTAGGATCTGGGCACCATTACAACGATGCCATGAGCAGCAACGCAGTGACAGAGCCCAAGTTCTCACCTTCTGAGCACAAACGATCTGCCAGTCGCAAGACCACGTCCACACGTTGAGCAGTCCATGCTAGCCAGATCTGCTTCGATATACGTGTTTTACCAGCTGGATGTTGCTGATTAACACAAAGAGGCTGAGAAATGCTGCAGTGCAAGGACGCCTGGCAGCCTCAGAGGTGGTGCGATCTCTGCTGCTTGGACACGTCACTGCCACGCAACTTCGCCCTGCCATCAGCCCATTGAACGGCGGCGGCGCGGCGTTGTGGGGCACGGTGCAGGCGCTGGAGTTGCGAGCTGCCGTGCACACGACGCAACCCGGCCACGGCGACACTGCCGCTTCCGCGTGGCCTCAGTTGCTGCTCGGCCCACCAGTGGATCAGACACCGCTGCTAAACGCCTGGGCAAAGCCAGCGTTGTAAGGGACTTGCCGTCAAGTGACAACGTTGTGCCTCCGCTGAACTTTCAGGCGGCGGGAAGGAGCTGGAGGAGCCGCTGGTGGTGCGGAAGGCCCGTGGCTACTCGCAGCACGATGCAAACCAGCCGCCCTGGCACGGCGCCCTCCGGGCGCCGGGCTGCCGGCAGGCAGGACAGCCATCGAACACCAGCATTTTCGTGCGCCCGACTCAGCTGGCGGCAGCAGTGGTTTCTGGCATTGTCGGAGGCCCTTGGGCCCCAGACATTGCAACAGCCGGCAGCGAGCGAGCATGTGGCGGCCGCAGCCTTCGGACTGTAGCTGGATTGCCTTTGCCGGGTGGCTGCTGCGGAGCCCCCGGCCTGGGAGACGAAGCCTGACCCTGCCAGCGTAGTTCTGAAGACTATATTGCAGCCATAGCGCCTCGGATGACGCACCAGCGGCTCAGCACTAGAATGGGCGACGCCTCCCACGGCAGGGGCGCCACTGCTGTGCTGAGTGCGCAGCTGGCTCACGACAGTGGACATGGCTGTGACATATCATCGCACATGGCTTTGGTGCTCTCTATGGCACCCAATTTGTTTTTTAGTGTGTATGCTCTGGCCATGACGCCTTCAGGCCCTTGCTCTAGTCAGCCACAGCCGCACCGCGCACTGCTGAACGCTCGAGACCGCCGCCGCCCTGGGTGATTTTTGTGCCCCAGTGGTCTGCTGATCGCATGCCAGCCTTCGCTGTGCACCCAAAGCGTTCCCCTACTTGTTGCTCATGCACTGCTGAGCCCTGGGATGTAATGCCGCTCAATCAAATGCCCTGGCACGCTTGCCACCCAAGGCATCTGTGCTACCAGGCGCTCAACGATGCACCCGGGCTAATGCAATGCACTCAGGCGAGGTTCGGTTAGGGTTACATGCAGAGCCAATGTGTTGCCCCAGCGCGGCGCGGCGCGGCTTTGCTGTTGCTGGACGAAGGCGTTTGACGAAGTTGCAGCAGGAACTTTTTCTCCTCGTGTACAGCCCCAGATTTGCGGTGGAAACCAACGGTATCCATCTCGTAATTTGGTGATGTATGTGTGGCGGCGGCGGCAACATCACGAAACACGGCCTCAACATATCGTTCCGTGTGCTACTTACTCTTTGACATACTTGTAGCTTGCTTCATGTCTCCAGCACATCCATGGGATTTGATATTGGACAGTTTCAGTTCAGTACACATCAAGACTGATCTGCGCAGATAGACTGATCTGTCGTCCATGCGCCAGCAGGTATCTACGTCTCGATACCACAATGGCACCACGGAGGCGCAAAAATAAGAGAATTTCATGTAATTATCTGGGCAAGCACTAAGTGAGGGTCAGTGCTCAGTTCAAGCTAGGCAATCCGAACAGCAATCTGCATACTCAGTTCTGCTGCCAGACGAGCAGGTCCATGCTGGCGCCAACCGGCTTCACATCCTTCAAGCTGTAGTTGGCGGTGGCAAAAATGTCCTTCCACTCCGACAGTGTGCGCCAGCCGCCGCCGGGGCACTGCGCCAGGATCTCGATGGCGAACAGCCCTGCAGCGACAGCATATTTGTCATCTCTTTGGGATTTCACATAGATCAGATATAGGTCAACTGTGAACACATCGGGCAGATGACAAGCTGTCCCCTCGATTGACGCAGGCATATGATGCATTCATGTCCCACCTGGTGCGACGCCGTCCTTGCAAATGTTCTTGGACCGGTCGCCTGCCTCTGGCACGATGGTCTGCGCAATCACACAAGAACAAAGGTGACTCAGTAGATTCATCCGCTCGTAGGCGTGCTTGCATTTGCCGTGCAACACACTATATGCGATGCCGATCAGGGGCTGACATTTTTGTCAACGCATAGACTGACTCCCGCACCTGCAGCAGCAGGATGTTGGCCTGCTTGGGCAGAACCTCGCTGCAGTGCTTCAGGATGAGCTTGGCGTCGTCGTCAGAGAAGCCACTGAGGAAGTGCTTCATGACCAGGGTGTCGACGTTGGCCGCGCGCACCGCCTCTGGGAACGGCTCCCGCACGTCGCCGGAAACCCGCGTCAGCCGCTGCTTGGCGTCCAGCACACCCTTCCGCTCGAAGGTGACCTTGAAGTCCACACTGCGGCATCCAAACAGTATGACATTTAGGCCACAAGCTGCTCTTTTCTACTGCACAACAAGCATGGTCATGGCAGTGTGCACGAGCTGCAAAAGTTATGTCCGGATTACAGTGCCAAAGCATCAAACGTGGAACGGAGTAATAAACTCCGTCATCACACCTGTCCAGCACCCACTGCCGGTCGAAGAGGACGCCCTTGCTGTCGTGGCCGGCGTACAGCATGCACCGCGACAGCAGCTCGCCGCGCCCGCCGCCGACGTCCATAATGACCTGTTTGGGCCAAAGTGAAGTCAGTCACTAACCATGGTGAGCTAAGCAATGCAGCTGTGCTGCCCTCTTCGCACGATCCTATCAGCATGTTCAACATCAGCATGTTCAACAAGGTCATCAGCATGCGAAGGAGGTGCAGAGATGAAACCTCTCAAGGCATCAAAAAGTGAGAGGGTCCATGCCTTAGCCGACCGCCAGTCGTAGGCGTCCTGCAGCTCCACGTCGCCGCCCATGAGGCTCTGCTGCGTGTAGTACGTCATCGCGTTCTGGAAGTCGTCGGCGAAGGCCTCGTTGCCCTTCACCTCGTCGTACTCGTGCATGTCGAGGCCGCCGTGGGCGAGGGCGAAGGCGACCTGGCCGGTGCGCACTGCCTCCGGCAGCACCTTCCATGCGTCCCACTTGGGCTCGTTTATCTGGTGGTCCTGCATTTGAACAGCTGGAAGACGATCAGAGGGTGAAATGTTGTCAGTGATGGCGAGCGCCACCTCAGTTACTGCCACCCGGAGCACTGCATGGGCGAATGAGCGAAAGTCAGGTGCTGCGGATCAGTTTACTGTGGCGGATCAACTCACTGAGCAGTCAGGGCAACTCACTGAGCAGTCAGGACAATCAGGTAGAGGGTGCGTACCACGAAGTGGCCGAGCGTGGCCTCCTTGCCCCGCACTAGCAGCTGGGTGGCTGCGTTCGGCGAGAATTTGCGACCCTCTGCCTCGTCCAGGATCTCCCACTGTGCCAGCATCCGCAGCACCTAGCAAGAGCAGCGAACGTCCCCTTGAGACAGAGTTAAAAACGAGTAGCGTGCAAGGTATGTCCAGCAGGTTTTGCGCAAACAATATCGTGACGCACAAACACATCATCCAGATGCACGTGTGACTGTGTACCTTGTAGAAGTGATCGTGTCCGGCATCTGTGACGTTTGCTGCTGAGGCGAGCTGCAAGCATCCAGATATGAGATTGACACACACGTGTGCTGACGGCCATCACAGTCTTCCAGCGTGCAGCTGCGTACAGCATATGCGGGCACAAATGCATTCTGCAGTGCACCTTCTCAAAAGGCACTGCCTCTGACTCGCTTGTCAGTATCTCTGCGAGCACACATCATAGCTTGGATCATTCGAAATGTGTAGTGATCACATGAGGTCCGCTGACAGCATGATCGCCAGTGTCAGGTGGATAGGCCGCCGCTGTCACCTGGAATCTTCAGCTTCATGATGACGCCCAGGCATGCCGACAGCCAGTGACCCTGGATTGCCTGAAAGATCTTGGCTGCAACAAGACAAGCGTAGCAGTCTTCAGGCTCTGGGCGTGGAAGAAGCCGATCACGTTGAGGCGCAGCAATCCCGATCTGTGCGTGCAGATGCGCTTGCCACTGTGAACCGAAGGTGCACATCTGCATGACTGAGCGCATGTCAGAAATTGGATATTGTTGCGGCACCTGTAGCCTGCAGATCCTGTTGCTGGCCGTCTGACTTTGCGGCGGTGCCGCTCATGACGCCATTCTCCGGCATTTCAGCTGGTGGGACGGTGTCAGGCTGTGTGAAGTGCAGCTGCAGTCTATGGGCAATGTGCAAACAGGAATATGGTAGAGCTGGTGACGATACCGCTTTGATGAGAAGGCAGTGGGGCATCGTGGCTCGCTCCGACGTCAGCAAGTGCACGTGAGCTCGATCTGCCAAGTGCAGTCGCCCGTTTGCCCACCAGTCGTCGTTTTGACGACAGCAAGGGCAACCTGCAGCTTTTCCGAGCGCTCTGCGAGCTGTTGGCAGCTTGACTGTCAGATTTATCGTGTGCTTGAGATCCGAGATCCAGGCACTGCTTTCGGAATGGGCAGTGGTTTGTCATGACCAGTGGAAGGGGCCGGTCGACCTTCACAAGTGAGATTTGCACCTTGTGCTGCTCCCGCTGCGCCGTGAAGGTCTTGGATGGTGTCTCGCAGATGCACACCGCTTTCACCTAGACCGCCGCATGACGCACTTTCAGCTTGGCCCTGATTCCACTGTGTGCAGGAGCTCGCAGTATGCGGGATCAGGACTTGGAGGATATGGGAGCCTCAGACGGCAAGCACGAGGAGCCAGCATTACTCAGCGCGTCGGAGCCGCCTGACTCGCTACGGCAGCGCCGCCGCGCCAACGCATCCCAGGTTCACATGCAAAACATTCACTGCAGCGATGTGACCGCATTCGATGCGCACCATGTCTAGACGACTCTGAGTGCTTCGTTTCACGACTGCAGGATGCGCGAGTGCAGTCAGACACCGTGATGCGGGAGCTTAATCTGCACATCATGACCAAATTCTGCGCAATCACGCTGTTCAGCCACATGGACCGGGCCAATCTGGTAATCTGGCCTTTGTGACTCTGCATGCGTCTGCATCCAGCCGAGGCGATACTGGACTGCGTCAACCGTGCCAAGCCCCGGCTATCCTCGCGGGTCCTCGATGTGAATGAGTTGATGTGGCTGGGTGGTGCAGGCGTATGCATCGGTGCAGATGAATCAGGATCTGGGCTACTCAGACTCAGTGTATGGCTTTGCGGCGGGCGTCTTCTTTGTGTCATACGCGATCTTCCAGGCACGCTACGCCAAGCGCTGTGCTCAAGCAACCTGCCCCCGCCTCTGCACACCTGCCCACTCTTTATTCCGCCATCTGAACGTCATCAACGAGCTCGATGTGCCCAAACAGGTGCCCGTCCAGCTGGCGGCGCAGCGATATGGGCTGCCCCGGTGTATAGGCATCATCATGATTGGCTGGGGCGCAGTGGCCACTGCCTTCGCGGGGCTGACGAGCAACCCGCTGCACCTGTACGGCCTGCGCTTCCTCCTGGGCTTCATGGAGGCTGGCGCCTTCCCATGGTGCGGTCGGAACCCCTTTGCGGTCCTCACCCTTTCGTGCGGCGTTTTCTGAGGCAACAGGAAAACACAATCAGAGCTGGCGCTGTTTTGATGCTGCTGTCACCTGGCTGAACATATAGAATTTGAATCTCCTTGTGTATCGTGGCAGCATGTGGGCGTATCTCACGTTGTTTTACGCCAGCGGGCCAGACCTGGCAGTTGCCTGGAGCTTCATCGCTGCGGCACAGCCGCTTGCACAGGTGCGCTGTGTGGCTGCCGGCTCTGCTGTGGCTGTAGGTGCCTCAGCATGACGGCACATCGTCTCTGTGAGGTTGGCATGCGCACGATATCAAGAGCCATCAAGGACAAATCAAACGATCCACAATCATTGTGTTTGAACAAGTAGGCTGGTCGTGCAGGTGGCAGGCGCACCGATTGCAACAGCCCTGCTGCTGACAGGCGCGTAACGACAAAGCTGCTCTAGGGTCTTTCCTGAAAAGCGTGACTGCTGCAACCTGAAATGCCTCTCGCTGCAAAACACCTAACATTCAAGTACACCCAATGTACTGCCGCTTGCTTGCAGATGGGCTGCTGGGGTTGAGGGGCTGGCAGTGGCTGTTCCTGCTGGAGGGCATTTCCACGATCGCGCTGGGCGTGTGGGTGTGGCTGACGCTGGCGCCTGCGCCGCTGGAGGCAAAGTTTCTGTCGCCCAGCGAGCGGGATTGGGTCCACCAGCGTGTCAAGTCACATAAGGTGTGTCTGCCATGTTCCACACCGGCACACGATGCTTGTGGCACTGTGTGCTGGCCGTGGCGTGTCCTCACATGATGCTTCTGGCACTGCATGCTGGCCGCTGTGTGGATGTGAGAGCTGATGTGTGCTGTGATCCTGGCTGTGTGTTGGCAGCTCAGGTTCTCGACATGCAGAGACAGCATTTCCTGGGTCATAATAGCACGTGCATTATGCATGCTTGCAGGAGGAAATGTCAAGGGGCAGCGGGGAGCAGACAACCTGGGACGGCATCAAGTGCTGGAAGGTGTGGGCGCAAGGCGTCGGCAGCGGATGGGCAGGTGAGATGCTTAAGCGTATCTCTGTGCTGCTGTGCGTAATCGTACGAAGATCTTTGTATGGAAGCGATGGAAATCGCTCGAAAGCAAGTCCATGTCGTTCTCGTCAGTGTGCTGACACCCGCCACGGTCCCTGCAGGCATCATGCGCTATGGCGCGATGTACTGGACTCCGCTCATCGTGTATGCCATTCAAAATGGCGAACACGTCAGGGACAAACACGCGCCAGACGAGGCCAGTCGAGGTGCGAGTGCTTTACTTTTCCCCATGCAGTCTGTGAAAGAACTTTTGCCTGTGCGTTTCCTGAATTCTTACTGCGTGTGTTGACACGTCTCTGTCTCTGTGGTGTGCACAGGTGCCTGGGCAGTACTGCTGTCTGCCGTGCCGTTCAGCTGGGCGGCCATTGCGACATACCTGAACACAGCACACGCCAAGCGGACAGGTGTGGACAACGTGAGCATTGCCCGTTTGCACGGGCGTGGGTGCCTTGGTTGGCATCCCAAATGGCGCTGTCGCATGAGTTTGACGACCTGAGTCTTGCGGCGGTCTTGGTGCTGCAGGGGACATGTACTGGCATTTGCTGGCGCCGCAGGCAGTCTGCACAGTGGGCCTGGCCCTGCTGGCATTCACGCTTGCAGACCACCCAGTACTGGCATTGTTTGCGTTGACGCTCGGTGCCACCAGCCAGGCATCGAATCCTCTCGAATTTGGGTGAGCCTGCCGTTTGCACTGCTTGTTTGCTGGCCATTTACAGGCAGGCCTCCATCCCTGTTCTCCCAAGTAGCATTACACGCAAGCGGCTGAAGGGTTGAAGCGATGCCTTTCACACCAGGTACCCAGCCACTTACCTCCATGGCGCGGCGCTATCTAGCGGGTGGGCTGTCGCCAACTGCGTCTCGAGTTATGGAGGTAAACTGTGCTAGCATTGTGCTCGAATTCAAGGGTATAGCCTTGTATGTTGTCGTCGTGTTGTTACAATGTCACGTGCGAGACTGCTGATGTGCTGCCATGCTCTACACAGGTGTTGTCGGACCCTGGCTGATCGGGGAGGCCAAGACCAAGTTCGGGGGCTTTACCGTACCGATGCTGATCTTGGCGGTGCTCAGCTTCCTTGGGGTGGCATACTTTGCGGTGCTGCTGCGTCTGCTGCCCGCCATGGAGCGAACTGAGGAGCACAGCGAAGGGAATGCTCTGCTGTGATTGACAGCACTGAAAGTTGAGTGATGAACATGTATCTATTTTAAATTGTGCATCAATCTTAATGAGATTGGTGTGAAGTGTGTGTGCACTATTGTGACGCCTTTGCTGTTGACCATACTCAATATCCAATATTGAGACATTATACTCAAATGGAAAACTTTGTCTTGTGTTAGAGAATGAAATGCAGAATGCAGAATGCTCGACCAGGTGACAAAGTGCATTGAACACTCGCCGCTAATGCTATCAGCATTCCACTGCTGCAAGAATTGATCACAGCTGTCTACACGTCTCAGCAGATTCAGCATCACGCAGTCCTGTTTCCAGTCCTGCCTGTATGCCAGGTCTGATCCTTCACCGGCTCGAAGATTGCTGTAATCTCCTTCGTCACTGCCGCCTCTGACTCCGCTGCTGGGTCCGGGATCAGCTCCAGGGCTTCCCGCACGACACGCAGGTCGTCCTCGACCTGCGGACATGAACAGGACATTCATCAGTTCCACGAAGATGTTGCATTCGTGTGCTTGTTGCCGGCTATGCATTACTATCATACTTGAGGAAGCCGCCAGAGGAGGCCATCTGCGCAGACATGCAGGAGATGATGCAAGGAGATAACGTGGCATTGGCTTTTCGAAATGATACCTCTGCTGGCGATGCCATGCCCATGAGGTGGACATGCACGCCGGGAGTCCTGTGCAAGAGTGAGGACATATCTCGCATTCATGTTTCAAAGGTGACTGGGAATTGACAGCAGCCCGCTCCGTGATGCAGCATCGTGTATGGATTTCCAGGCCAGCGGCTGTCGGCACCTGATGAAGTGCTTGATGGCGATGCGAGCGAGGTCCGTGCCCTTTGCAGCGCACAACTCCTTGCTCTTGATCGCCGCCGCCTTCACCTCCTCAGATGCAGGGTGCCATGACGGTGGGTCCTGCGTTAGCATTACCCTGAGGTCAAGGGCAGGGCGTGCGGTGCCGCACAGGCAAGTTGCAGGTGCAGCACACCGCTGTATACGGCAACAGGGTTTCGCAACAGCGTGAAGGCTGCACATAAGCGATGTCCAATCTAAGCCACGGGGATGAGCGAGCAGAACATCGGCCTTCAGGTGCTGCGAGCGTGGTCATGCAGCACCTTCTGAGTGAGGAGGCCCATGGAGGAGAATGAGGCGCTGATGACGGCGACCTTCTTCTCCTCCAGGTACGGCAGCAGCCCGGTGATTGTGTTGTCCGCCAGGTTGTTGTGGCAGTACGTCAGGATCGCGTCCACTGTGCCCACCTGCACCCTGCACATCAAAAAACAGTTGCCGATTGGCTGGCATCGACTGATACTGGCGCGGAATCAGCTGCATAGGAACTCAGTTCCATCGAAGCCGGTTTCCTATCGGGGTCAATCTGACCTGTCGAGGATGTAGGAGTAGATGTCTAGCGGCAGGCCGGTGATGCCGATGTGCCGCACCAGGCCCTCCTTCTTCAGCTCTTGCAGCGCCGGCAGCGTCTCCGTGACGATCTGCGTGCGAATGCAGAACTGCTCATCATGATGTGGTGAGACATGCTCGATACAGCACCACAGGCTGGCGCAATGCGGTTCAGAGTGGTGCGCAAACACGCACGTGGACATGCCATTGGATCGCACCTGCTTCATGTCGACGGCGGACTCGATGTCGTGGCAGTGAATCAAGTCGATGTATGTCAGCCCTGCAGCAGGAACGCAACGGCCGTTGGTGCATAGCTGATGATCCATGCTGGCGGGTGTGCGACGCACTGCAATACGGCGTCGTGTGCGCGCGCAGAATGCATCAGCGCATGTCACAGCATGGGGAAGGTGCGCACCCAGGCGCTCCAGCGACTCGTGCACGCTGCGCTTCACGCGCTCGGCGGAGAAGTCCTCCGGCTCCCCGGGCTTGTACTTGCCCACCTTTGTGGCCACGAAGATCTGATCCCGCGGCAGCTTGGCCAGGCCACGCCCCAGCAGCTGTGCATGCCACATCAATCCGAGGTCAGTGCTAGTCATTGTCAAGAACGGTCAAGATGGGTCATAGGATAACTTGACCAATGCCGCGGCCGCATGCTCACAACGGGACTGCACCTGCTCCGCGTTGCCGGCGGCGTAGAATGGTGCGACGTCGAAGAAGTTGACGCCGTTGTCGAAAGCGAGCTGGATGGCCTTCAGAGCTGCGTCCTCATCCGGAGTCTGCGGCACAGCAGCGACATGATCAGGCAGCTGCCATGCAATGCATAGTTCGCTGAAAATGGCAGTGCACGATCGCTTGGCATTGCGATCACTCACCCCGTACGCGTGTCCGAACGGACTGCATCCCATGCCCACGACGCTGACTTTGGTGCCCGTCGCGCCAAACTCGCGGTGGGGAATCTTCGGTGGCCCATCGCTGCCCATGTTGATTGCGGAACGAAGTTTCTCCTGGCGGTCGTGTCAGCGGTCTGGCTGACTCAAAGCGTGTGCAATTTGGATTTGCAAGCTTTCGCAACGATTGACATTGAGCTTGGCCGCGGCGTCGAGTTGTCCTCAGCGCAAGTCGGCCACGATGCAGGCCACGTGCATGCTGAATTGTCGGACAAGGTGCAGACCGGTTTGCGAGTTTGCCTTGCGCGCTGCTGATTCACAAGCGGGCAGGATCACTTCGACGCAGAACTTTGTGTCTGTGCTGCAGCTGGTGACAGGCATCTTGTCGCCACTGCTGCTGAAGAGTCTTAGTGTCCCTTTGTGTCAGGTGCAGTAGTGCTGCGCTGCGTTCCTGGTCTTCGAGGTGTGCCTGATTGCTCTGACATCCTCTGTGGACTGGGTCTGAACAAGTGTCAACGGTGTACCAAACTTTCAAATGTCATTGGTGTCACGCAGTCATCTTGCTCACTTTGAGCCGAGCCCATCAGCATCTGCAGCCTACACTGACGCGCAACACGCCCATGACACAGGCGTCACAGTATGGAAGCCGAGGGCAAGGTCGCCCTGGTCGTCGGCGCCAGCAAAGGCGTCGGTCTTGCGGTGCGCCGGCTGCTTATCAGCGCTGCGCAAGGCCTCGCCACGGGCTGCTCTCTCACTAAAGTTCAAATTAAACGTGTAAGGAATCGAAACTCACCGTCCCGCAGGTTTGCAAGAAGCTGAAGGAGGAGGGCTACACTGTGGTCGGCACCGTGCGGAGCCCGAGCGATGAGCTGGAGGCTGCCGGCATCGAGTGCATCAGTGGTGTGTGCTCGTGGTCGTTTACTGCGTTGAATGGATGATATCATCTGCGAGCGGGCGTGGCGACGGCAGTAGTCGTGACGGCGGCTGGACGAGACGCCGCCTCATTCGCAACTTGATTCCGTGCCGCAGGATTCGACATCACGAGCAGCGACATGTCCGTGCTCGATCAGGTGTGCAGCATGGCATCGCCTCGCATCTGATGTTCGTGCGTACACGGACAGCATGCGATCTCCACGGCATTGACATCGCCTCGGAAGCTTGCAGGATCGACTGCTGTGCACATGGCTTGGCAGCTTGCACAGTTGCCAGTGCTGACAGCCGGCTGTGTGTGGCAGGCACTGGACGACGCACACATCGACATGCTGGTTGTCGCCGCTGGCATCCAGGAGCCTGACACGCTCGACGATGTGACGCACGACATCATCCGGCGGCAGATGGAGGTCAATGCGCTCGGCCCCGTCTTTGTCGTGCAGGCGCTGAAACAGCGCCTCAGCCCTGGAGCAAAGGTGAGATTCAGCCCGCATCCACGCTTGGCATTGTGGCAAGCTATGGTGCAGCTATGGTGCAGGTGGGCATATCACAATGCACATCTGTGCACACAGCATGTGCTTGCATGCAGACGGTCCTGTGCACGCTGCCTTAATCTGTGCACCTCTGCTCGTGCAGGTGGCATTGATAGCCAGCAGAATGGGTTCCATCGCGGACGTCGGTCTTACAGGCGGTGACCTGGTGATCATTTACAAGTTCTGCCCAGCGTTTGCTCTATTGCTGCATATGTGACCACAGTGCCGTATCAGCAATCTTGGCAAGCGATTGACAGCAATGAGCGCTGCGCGCCAATGCAGTTGGGCTACCGCATGTCCAAGGCGGCACTCAACATCGCGGGGGTGACAATAGCAGGGGACCTAAAAAAGAACCAGGTCCGTGCACATTGACTGCTGTGGGGCACCGCCACTTACGTCTGCGCCAAGTTGCGTGGCGTGACCGTCTCAGCATCTCAGTGCATTCCAAGTCATGCTTCGAACACCATTCCGCTTGTCACTCATAGAGTCTGTGCGATCGATTCGCAGGTGGCAGTGGCACTGGTGCACCCCGGCGTCGTCTTCACCGACATGCTGCGAACCCTGAGGGAGGGGCGCGGCGTGGCGCCTGACAAGATTCGCGACAACTCCATCACCCCGGAGGCGTCTGCCGACGGCATTTGGAGCGTGATGCAGGGCGTGACCCTCGAAAACACCGGGCAGTACTGGAACGCGGCAGCGCCTGGAGAGCAGCTGCAGTGGTGATACCAGCATTTAGACACGACCTGAAGCTGCACGTGGATTGCGGCGCCGTGGAGACATTGATGCTGTCGGCCCTAGCGCCGCAGCCTGTAGGCGGTTCGAGTATGGGCCTTGAAGAATTATCAGGCAGTCCCTTCTCATGTTGTCTGGCGAATGGAATCTGGAGCACCGCCAAAATTGACAGCAAATTGTCAGTCAATTTGGTAAACCAACTTCGATCTGGCTTCTCAGACTGATCCGCGGCATGCAGGACGGGAGTGACACGGCAACGTTGCCTGTCAGCAGTCTGCAATTGTACCATCTTGGCTGTCGATGTTATCGCGGCGCCGTGATTGGCGGGTTTCGTGTGGCAGCCGATTCTGGCACGGTCGATCTCCAATCTGCTCACTGGCGGTACTCTCAGCATTTTGTCCGGCTGATCGTCTGAGTAGTGCTCAAGCTCGAGCAGTATATGAATTTTAGTTAGCATTGATCATTGAGTGAGGTCGTCACGGCGAAAGAGGCAATTCTTGCCAGCCAAAATGGGGCAACTCAATGTCGACCCAGCCGACACGTATGCAGCCGCAGACGCCAAGCTCATCAAGAGCATCGTCACGCTGGTCCCTGCCGCCGACAATCATGTGAGTCACCACGTGTCGAAGCGGCCGTTCCTTTGCACTCACTTGCATAACAGTGGCTGCATGATCGGCTGCTGGGGCGTCCATGAGCGGCGGCCAAATAGTTGCATAGCTGAATCAGTGGGCAGATGGCTATGTACGCAGATCGCTGAGTAAAACTGCTGCGTCGGTTTCAGGACGTGATCGAGGCTTTGAAACAAGACTACCCGCAGCGCCTCAAGGTGGTGGTGGGCGCCGCGCCAGGCAAAGCGTGGTCTGGCGCCACAAAGCTGGCGTCGCGCGCAAAGGCTGCCGCCCTCCTGGGATTCATATACTGGGTCGCGCTGCCGCTGTCCCTCTTTGTGCTGTTCCTGCGCACCGCTGTCGCCCGGGTGCTTGGGCGGCGGCCGGCGGCAACGAACGGCGCAAACCATGAGGGGCAGCCGGCGGATCATGGCCCAGGATCCAAGCAGCGCGGCACGGCGCTGGTCAGCGGTGAGCGTTAGTCCATGCGTTAGTCCACCTCAGCGGACTGTGACACAGAGCTGCAGCTGCTTGCAGATGTCTGCTAATTCTGGGCCTCTAGCATCCTCTTGTGACGCCCGCTTGTGACAGCCACTGGAAAATATCTCGGACACAATCGATGCATGTGCACGATACGCAGGCGGCAACAAGACCAAGGCGCTGCATGTGTGCAGACACCTGCACAACGCCGGCTGGCGCGTCGTGCTCGTAGACGGCAGCAAGTGAGCGCATCCACATTCCCGATCCGTCCTTTTACCTCATCTTGACCATATCATCGCTGTCATCCCCGCTGCTGATGCAGCCATCTGTGCAGGCACGAATGATCTTGACATGTGTGTCGCGGGTCTTGCAGATGCTGACACCGTTGCACTCGCTGACCACTTGCAGGAACTGGTCCTGCTGCACCCGTTTCTCCAACAGCGTGTCCAAATTCTATGCGGTGCCCATTCCCAACGAGCGCCCGCTGGAGTACCTCAAGGTGCATTCCTACATGCTTCTGCCCTTGATCCTTCTTGCCTGTTGTCTTTGTCTGCACCTCTGCGCTGATCAGCCTCGCGACGGCCTTTGGAAACGTCCATGGCCATGGTGGCACTTGAGTGTGCTCTGGCCTGCCGTGCGGAAAAGCGGGCTGCGAAACACGGCGCATTTTGCTGCCCCAGATCGCATGCTGAGTGCGTCTGACACCTTCATACGCAGGCGATGGCCAGGATCGGGGCGCGGGAGAATGTGTCGCTGTTCGTGCCGGTGTCCATCGCGCAGTATAGCATCTATGAGGCGCTCGCCGCAGAGCTGCTGCCGCCGGGCTGCCACAACTGCACCCTGACCGCGCCAGACGTGCGCCTGCCTTGACTTTGTGCCATAGCTCCGCCCTGCTTCCAGTGAACCCTGCTACGTGCAGCTGGCTGCTTCCTTGTGGCTCCCATATGTGCATCATGTCACCAAATTGCTGTGCGGCTGGATCGCCAGAATCAATTACAGTGGTCGACGGGACTGCTCCTCTGCTGCCAGAGGGCTGGCAGCATGCCATGGTTTGTCTCTTTGCAGGTTGCGGTGCTGAACGACAAAATCAAGTTCCAGAGGTTCTGCGACAAGCACGGGCTGACGACGCCGCACGTGTTCCCCATCACCTCCAAGGACGAGCTGCGTAAGCTGAACGACAGGTGAGGCGGCGCCCCGGCTGCTGCGCTGGTGCTGTTGCTGTGCGCCCGGCTGCTGCGCTGGTGCTGTTGCTGCAACCAGAAGCCTACACTGACCATCTGAGCGGTCATGCATTTCTGGAGGTAGATCCCTCAGCTGCCCCGTGGCCCTGGCTGTGGGTTCAGCGCCTCCACAGCTCCATTAGCTTATTGTACTTAGTTCTGGCAATGACAATGCAGGCCGGACGTCTTTTCTGGCAAGCAGTACCTGCTCAAGTCCGTCCTGTACGCTGCGCTGTCACGCGCAGACATGTTCACGCTGCCCTGCGCCCCCGAGGTGCGAAACCAAATGTCAATGTTAATTTGCAGCGGCGTCACTTGCATATCTGCCCAACAGGAATCCCTTCACCTGTGGTGCATGCTGCCAGCATGCCGTGCATCTACCATCACACAGATTCGTGCCCCTGTCCTGCCCTATCCTGCCACCTGCCCTGAGCCCATGCAAGTGCCCCGACACAGCTGCAAGATATATAACACCTGCGGTCATGTGTGCCACAGAAGCTGGAAGCTTACATTGCGGGCCTGGACATCTCGGAGACGCAGCCGTGGCTGCTGCAGCAGTTCATCCGCGGCCCGGAGTACGCGTGCTACTCCGTGGTGCACGCCGGCAACATCGTCGCGCACGCCGACAACGAGGCGGAACTGTCCTGCCTCAACTACGCCCACGTCGGCCTGCCCGGGGCGCGCGCCCTGCTCCCTCAAATTGCTGTTGCTGATTCCTCATGTACTGTTGCATGCTCCCCGATCACTGTTGCACCCTGTGCAAACACGGCTGCTGCGCCGCTCCTCAATGCGGCATTACATGTAAGCGCTCGCGCACAGGATCTTTGCCGCAAGTGCCTTGTACACAAGTATACTAGCATGCGCAGTGCATGAGATGTTCCAGCGGGCTGATCGCGCGATGTGGCGACTTCAATTTATCTACCCTGCTGAGTGTGCGCTGCTGGTGCGCCTGCAGGTGCTGAGGTGGGTGCAGAGGTGCTGCACGGCGCACCCCATGTCGGGCCAGATCTGCTTCGACTTCATGTTGGACCGGGACGATGGCGACCTCTACTGCATCGAGTGTGAGCACCGTCCACCACCTCCGACTTCTGAACAGCCGCCTGAGCTCATGCTGCTGTTGCTGCTGCTGCCGCAGCGTCCACCGACACCGTCGCGGGTGCCGAGTTACTCAATCATGGCAGCGCGGAACGGAACATGGGGGTCCCAGCGCACCTCATGTATGAGCATGTTGCGCGCAAGGACAAGTTGCAGACGATGCCTAATTTACGCTGAGCAGCACCTTCTGGAAAACTGCAGGCAACCCGCGGACCAGCACCAACATCCTGGCTTTCCAGGGCGACCAGCGGCTGCAAGTGGCGTTCTTTGCGCCGCAGACCGTGGTGGACAGCTGCGCCGCGCCGCTGACGCCGCTGCCGAGCAGCCGGTCCACCTACTGGGCCTTCAACGAGCTGGGCGGCTTTCTCTTTGGCGACCTCCCTGCGGTGAGCAACAGCGCACGATGTGTTTTCACTTGTACTTTATCATAATCTGATGGTCCAAGATGTCGCTCGGTGACTGTCATCGAAGGGGATCTGTCATCCCCACTGCATCACGCATGCATCACGAGGCCGTTGCCTCCGTCAGCGCGGCCGCACAGGCCTGATGCATGCAGCCACCCTGTGATTCGACAACGCACCAGTGCAGCAAGCCGTCGTGACATCATCGCGTCGTGTGCCTTGTGTGCGACAGGTGCGCGGCCCGGCGCAGCTGGTGCGCAGCCTGAAGGAGCGCCTGCACACGCTCCTCAGCGGCGACGATGCGGTCGCGGACGCGGACGACTGGGGGCCCTTCTTCGCGCTGCACTTCCTGCAGATTCCCGTGCAGCTCGCGCGCATCATCGCCAGCGGCAAGCCGTGGATCAAGATAGACCTCTGCAGGCACGCTCCTGCGCTTTTCTACCCTGTGTTGCTGCCCAACGCTGCCGCAGGTGCCGTTGTTTTGCCGCGGCTATTGCAAGTGCAGCACACGTGAGCTCCCTGGCCTTGTCTGCGATTGTTTAGCAGATGATAACATTGTGCTGCCCATCTGCAGCGGCAAGGTCGTCGAGCTGGGTGGCGACTGAAAAGGCCACACAGCATGCCATATTTGGAGTATCGGCCGAGGGGGAGAACAGCGATTGCACGAGATGAGAGTAGACAAATGCAGATGGTATGGTGTTGAGTTGGCAGATGCATCAGTCGAAAGGGTTGCTGCTGTCTGCGGCAAAATTTTGTTCAAATTCGTAGCGCACTTGCCGGCAGTGCCAGAATTGTGAATTGTGGGTTTCGTTCTCATTGAAATTGAAAGTAACCCGAGAGTTTCAGGATTGTGTCCATCAACTACAACATGTAGACATGTATCAACGATGCCGCATTACCATGGAAATTACTTTCAACATCATCACAGTGAATTAAATTTACTGTAGTGTTGCAGACCATCAACCAAGCTGTCCTGTCTCGCTCTTATCCGGAAAATCCGGAAAAAAAATAGATTGCTATGTTCCACGTTTTGCCGCTGCGCAACCGCAGCGCTGGCAAACGGTGGTGTATTCGACCATACAAAATGTGGACTGATCAATGCTGAACTGTGAATCCGGCGACTTTTACGCCATTCACCACAAGCTCTGGCCACCCTCCAAGACCAGGTTGTGTCCCACCTGGAACTCATCAGAACGATTGTCAAAAGGAGTCGGCAGCGGCAAGTTGCATTTTGGAACAAAGTGAAACACTCCACTCTGTGAGATTTGATATGTGTGTACATACAAATCGAGGCACCCGATGCACACACTCACCATGTAGTTTGACGCCGGGGACGCCATGAACACGATGGCTGTCTGCAGGTCTGTAACCTCTGCCAGGCTGCGCGCGGGGATCTGGTGGTCGATCCACTCTGACACCAGCGGCTGCAGATCCTTCGACTTCTGCGCAAACACCAGACATACACATTGTTGTAAGAATGCACTACCAATCCGCACAGGGCTTTCCAGCGAGCACTTGTGGCGTCGTTTCTTAACACGCATCGAACGATGCATCTGTAGATCTGAAAATGTATCGTGCTTGATCTATCGGTGCTTGATGACCGCACCTGGATGAGCTCTGTGTTCACAATGCCGGGCGAGATGCAGTTGACGCGCACGCCGCGGTCTGCCCACTCGCAGCCCAGGGTTTGCGTCATCTTCACGACCGCAGACTTTGAAGCGTTGTATGCTATCTGCAGGTGTCGAGGATATCTTACGAGTTGGCTGTACTCCAGGACATTCATGGCAGTCGTTGTGTGACTTGATGACGCATGTGAACTTGGCGCATGGGATGTAACTGCTAGCTCACCTGCTTCTGCGGGTGCGGCACCAGCAGACTGGCCATGCTTGCTGTGTTGATGATCTTCCCCCGCCCTGCAGTGCACACAATTGTTAAGGCAGCGATCATGCACTGTGCTGAGGGGCGCGATCTGCTGGAGGTGCGCACACTATCGACAACGTCAACTCAAGCAGCGCCATAACAAAAGCAAGACGCACCCTGCTTGAGCATGTGGCGGCCCTCCGCCTGGCAGCACAGGAACACGCCCTTGGTGTTGAGGCCGAAGGTGAGGTCCCAGTCCTCCTCGGAGCAATCCTCGGCGGCGTGGTTGCGGTTGACGCCCGCATTGTTGATCGCGATGTCCAGCCCGCCAAGCTGCTCCACTACCTGCTGCACCATGCTGCCGGCAAGAGCAAAAGCCAGGTCGGTTGGAGCCTGCCTGATCAGATGCTGGCAGCCGCCATCGTAGGGCTCGGAGGGTGAGTCAGGAGCCATTGCGCATGCGCCAACATGATGCCATAGATCCCGCACGTCGCGCGGCAGATCAGCTGCTCTTCCAGTTGGACGAAGTGCAGCACATTGCACACCCTGTAGCACAGGGCAGTCGAAGCAGCGGCCCAGCGGCGTGCACCTGTTGCAGGCGTCAGCCTTGGTGACGTCTGCTGTGACGGCGATGGAGCGGATGCCCTTGGCGGCCAGCTCGTCGCGGACCTCCTCTGCCTTCGGTCCGTTGACGTCCACCACCGCAACCGCGGCGCCCGCCTCGCCCAGGGCGTGCGCGAATGCGCGGCCAATGCCCTGGCCGCCGCCTGCGGATTGGCATTTCAAAAGTCAGCGGCCCTGGTGCCACTGCGCGAAGAACCACTCTCTCTCTCTGACTCCCGCTGCATTGTTCTGCCGCTGCATACCGCTGCGTGGTTTGCAAGAATGCGGCTGTATGTGTTTGCAGGTGCGGAAGGTGGAGCCGCTATTCACATCAACGGCAGAGCGTATCATGAGGCGAAGGAAACTTCGACAAGATGAACGAAAGCACCTGTGATCAGAGCTGTCTGGCCATTCAGCTTGAAGCGCTGGAGGATATTGTTCCGCGCCAATCCGGTGATGACGTCGTCTCCCTCTGTCACCTGCCTGCATGCGACAAACCGCATCGGGCTAAGCACCACTGCATTGCTCATGTAGCTAGAGCACCGGGTCACTGAAGGGAGCGCCATCTCACCACAGCAACAGAGCAAGAGCAATGTGCAGCACAATAACGCTACTCGGCATGAAATTGACATTGATTGTATTGACACAGCCGCACTTGCGCATGATGATGCTGACGCCGTCACGGAAGGGCGTGCCGATGACCTCCACACGGTCGTCGTTCCTGATGGCCTCGTTGAAGTCGCGGATGGCGGACCCCAGCTCGTCCTTCCGGTCCGTGTATGGCCGTCCCTGAGCGGGCACCGCATGGTATCGTCAGCATCGTATCCTACTCTGCCAATGAAAAAGCCGCGTACCAGCAAAGAATGCGGAGGCATGATGAGCCATACAGATGTTGGATGGAGAGGGCGCATAGTCAAGGCGCACACACGGCAGAAGCGATACCTTCATCAGGGTGTTGTCTGCCACGATGGCGCCGCCCGGCACGATGAGGTTGTTGTCCATCAGCTGCGACGACACACAGACTCACCGTTTTAACGATAACAAAACCAGCATAATTTAGCCAGGCATGGCATCAGCGAGGATTGTCCCAGGATGCGCAAGCGGCTGCGATACAGAATCGTGACTTGGGCCAGCACTTGTGCACTGCCAGTTTCCTTAGGAGAGCAGGTCACCTGGTTGTAGTAGCCGAGGTAGCCGCCCTTGTCTGCGTCGAGAAAAGCCAGGTCGAAGCGCACGCCCTTCTTTGCCAGGGATGCAATGCCCTCATCTGCCTTGCCCACCACGACCGTCACCTGCATTGGACACGACGATTTTGACTTTTCCAGGTCTGATCCAAGTGTACTTGTGGCAGGTCATGCGTGACAAGGCCAGCTCAGACACTGGGGTAAGGTCGGTAGCTTGTTGCATGAAGAATATAATGGGGAAGGCGGTGGCGTCATTCAGGCCGCACCTTCTCGTCAACGCCCGCCTTCTGGAACCAGGGCTCCGAAAAGTCCTTCATGTACTGCTCAATCTCGAGCGCGTACACCTGCAGGGCGCCACCGTCACCATGTGAGCTTCCTCGTACTGGCCGATGATTGTCGGCCCCAATCAAACAAGTATTAAACGGTCACCGCCCCATACATGAAGAAGCTCCAATAGCCTTTCGTTGACACAGCCGCACGGCATCAGTGTGGCTGGCTTGAGCATAAGATGGGTAACAAGTTGTGGGCCACGACGTGCCTGACCATCGTCTGGGAGGGACTGCGCCACCGCCAGAGTGGTGGTGCCGGTGAACATGCCGACCTCCAGCACCGTTTTGGCGCCTGTGAGCCTGCAGAGGCTGGCAATGAAGCGGCCCTCGAGCGCGCCAGCGCAGCACTCGCCCTTCTGGAGGAACAGGGTCTTGCCCTGCAAGAGGTGGCGGCGAGATCAGATGAAGGCGGCTATCAGCAGCGCTCATGTCCAGGCGGCAGCAGAGGCAGCAACAGCAACAGGAAACAGCGCAGGCAACAGGAACATGCAGAGGGTGAACAGCGGCTTGGCAAAGAGCTATAGATATCGTCGGAGCACCTGCTCGTGAGCCTCCCGCCAGTTGTGTGACAGCGACGCACTGATCAGGTCCTGGCAGACCTGCATTCAGAAGGGTGAGGTTTTGCATTTCGTGCATCCCGTGAGCACCGCCAGACATACTGCTCACAGTCGATGCAGCAATGGTCACAAGAGGCCGTGCCCCGCAAGACATGCAGCGATGATCACACGAGGCAATGCCCCGTGATCGCACGAGACACATGTTTTGATGCGTTCCAAGGTCACAGGTGAGCACTGCGGCTGCTTGCCTGGGACGGCGGCGTCGAGATCTGGTCGAGGTAGGGGTCCAGGCCCGCCACGACGGCATGCGCCTGCTGCACCAGCTGCTTGACGGCCTCGGGGTCCTGCTGCTGCAACGCCTTGCCCAGAAGCGCCGTCAGCACCTCAACCGGCGTGTCGGGCTGCCCGGCGGCATTGGCATCGCCGTTGGCATGCGGCCCAACGCCGTCGTCGGCCGCCATGCCGGTGTTGGCCGAAGCGGCTGTCTCGTTTGGCTCCGGTATGATCTGCATGTAGGTTTGGATCAGGCCCTGACACGTGTGGTAAAAAGGTATGTAGTATGCAGAAAAGAGGACCAATCTGTGAGCCGCCGCCAAGAGCCGCGTGAGCAAGTCACTACACCTCCAAGAGGGCAACACCGCAGCATGTTGAGGGCGCTGTGCACTTCCCAGAGATAAATCTACGAGCCATGTACAACCTTTGATGCTGCAGAAGTCATGTCACTGCCAATCACTCACCTGCACCTGCCAAGTGTGACGGTCTTGATCACTGTGAAGTTGGTGCGGCAGCTTCAGCCGATGTAGCGCCTTCCAGGCGTCTCAGTAGGAAAATCAGCCTATATTGATGTCGATATATCACAACTGTACATTTCAAGACTGTCCTACAAGGTAGCGCGTGTCGTGGCAATGTCCCGTGCAACTCGAGTCAGCCACGTGACTGCAAGCTCCCTCGAAGCCGCCCAAATTCGAAGGGAATCTGGTGCTGGATGCCGTCGTCACCGCCGATTGATCGACTAACCGTTTCGATTCAGAGGACAGGCGTGAAGTGACGGAGACACTCCACATCGCCACACACACTCTGCCACAGCTATTGCGGACTGGCCTTTCGGCAAAAGTCATCCACGTCATCCTGTGACTTTCGCCAAGGCGCGACTTCTTCCCTAGCAGTCGTCACTCCTGCAGCAGCGGATCGGAGCAGCAGGCGCCATGATGGCCCGACACGCTCTGGGGGTGCGTGCGCACGCCGGCGCCAGGGACATCGTGCCGTCGGCGGCCGGAAGACATGCTGTGCAGCGTGCTGGAACGCCCGCCAGCAGGTTCGCACCCTGGACTGGTAGACCTGCTCACTCTGCTACACTGAAGTTTTTCATGCGACACAGCTGCATCGTCGTCGCATCGCTGCCGCTGCGCCGCGCCTCGCGTGCGCCGCCTGCACCAGGATTGCGCTACGTGGCCGCCGTCGTTGCGCCGAACCTTGTCTACGTGCTCTACGCAGTGTCAGGGCCCCCGAATAGTGTCTTTGTCCGTTCAAAATGATATCAACAAAGCTGTGTTACAGATCGATCTGCAGGTGGCTGCGAAGCCGCGCCCTCTTGGTCGTGGTTTCGGGCTTCTGATCTGAATGCTCACTCGTTTCCGTGGCACCCTGTGCAGGGCGCCCGGCCCGTCTGGAAATCACGGCATAGGCAGCTCTACAGCCTTCAAGCAGGCGCCTCCCAATGGAGTCGAGGCGCCTGCCGTGGCAGCTCCGGAACGGCAGCAGCACCTCGCCGACAAGGCGTTCTCCGCGATGTCCCTCGTAGAACCGCCGCAGACAGGACGGATGAATTTGCCAGGACTCAGCGGTCTCACAGCCGGCGGCACCAGCGGTCTCAGCACGGTAGGCCTGCTGAGCTTGTTTGTGGCTGCCGATATTATTGCCTCTATCATTGCTACAAAGTGCTTACTATCTTATTCTTTTTAGCACACAAGTTTGCTGTGTACCGATGTAGCAGTGCTGAATGTTCTGCAGCATGCCTCTCGCTGTGGACAGTAATGTCCAGATGTGTCGCCCCGAGCAGGGCCTGTGCTTAAACAAGTGTCATGCCGCTCGACAGGGAACCTTTCAGGTGGTGGCGGCACAGCCCGTCAGCTACACCATCCAGGAGGTTGTGGGATTGCTGGAACTCGACAACGAGGTGCGTCATCAGTACTATGGCCAGCCTCATGCAGCATGCTGCACACTTCATGCACGCAAGCCTGTGATGGGGTTGGCGCACCCGCCGCTCGTCATGCTGTATGTGCAAATGGAGTTCTGATAGCGTCAGCTGAGCATAAGACAGACAGCGTTGTCAACATAACGTTGTAATGGGTTTGCAGGCCCTGCTGCGCGGCGTCGTGCCGGGCTCTTTCCCGAGCCAGCTGGCGGCATCGCCAACCCAGGACGTCGGCCAGCGACGCTTCATCATCATGGACGACAATGTCTACAGGCTCTACGGCGAGCGCGTCGAGCAGGTCAGCATGGTGCAGATCCAATAAAATGTTCGACAGCATGCAGTGCCGCTATCGCCCGCAACAAAGTGTCATGTCGGCATGCCGTCAGTCGGCATGAAACTAGCAGCAGCGCTCCCGCGGGTACAGGTCGACAGCTCGTGGCAGTCCGACTAACGCTTTTCTCCTGGCTGACGCAGTACTTCACGCACCACGGCTTCGAGCACGAGATCCTGGCGCTGCCAACAAACGAGGCCAACAAGAGCTTCGAGCTGGTGTTCCAGGTGGCGGACGCGCTCGAGAAGTTTGGCATCAACAGGCATGGAGCCGTGGTGTCTTATGGACTACCAGTGGTGGCCCAATTGACGTTGTGTTTGCTGCTACTGCCCTCCTCGTGTGCCATGTCGGTGATGGCCATATTTGCAGGGTGCATAACAAGCTCGACTGACCGTGTCTGCCGCAGGCGAAAGGAGCCCATCATCGCGATCGGCGGCGGAGTGTGCCTGGACGTCGCAGGGCTGGCAGCAAATCTGTTCAGGCGAAACACCCCGCTCATCAAGGTGCGCTCCCCATATGCGCTGCTGGCTCAGGGCCGTTTTCTGACCACTGTGCCTCCATGTCACCTCCGCTGTTGGCATGGCCACACGATCACTCTCTCAAATTGAGTCGGCCAGCAGCCTTGCTGAGTGATACTAACGATAACACTGTGTCTGAGCAGGTGCCGACCACATTGATGGCAGCCGTCGACGCCTCTGTGGGCATCAAGACGGCTGTGAACTTCCACGAGAAGAAGAACAAGCTGGGCACGTACTGCCCGCCGCTGGCAGTCTTCCTCGACAGGTAATAGTTGGTCTTGCACAGATAGAAGTGCTTGCTCTGCTCCTGTACTGCGTTGGCGCCTCTGCAGCAGCTGCTGCTGCGCCACTGCATGGTGCAGACATCAGTTTCAACAGTGAATGTACGCCTCTGCAGATCGGTCCCATGTGTCAACACCAATATTTTGCCTGTGCAGGTCGTTCCTGCGGTCCCTGGACCAGCGCAACATCAGCAATGGCTCGGCGGAGATGCTGAAGATGGCGTGCATCAAGGACGAGGAGCTGTTCAACATTCTGGAGGAGCACGCCGAGGACATCCTGGTCAGCAAGTTCCAGGTGTGCACACCTTGCCGCCGCATCCTGTACACTGAACATTGTTGTGCTTGCTGCTTCTTCCAGCCCCTCAACTCCTCCCACTGAACATTGCTTGGCCTGCTGCTGCTTCCAACTCCTCAACACCTGTTGAGAAGCACAATCAGTCCTTTCAGAGTGTTGTCGTCAACACTGCATGAGGCCGCCCACACCGCTCCGCACCCTTTCCCCTGAAGGCGCCCGCCCTTACTGAAGTACTGCATCTGCAATGCCTGCGCAGGGACCCATCGCTGGCATGGCGATGCGGCGCTCGATCCAGGGCATGCTGGAGGAGTTGGAGTATAACCTGTGGGAGCACATCCTGTGCCGCCTGGTCGACTACGGCCACACCTTCTCCCCCGAGGTGCGTGCCTAGCCTCCCAATTTGCCGTGTGCGGTATGTCAGCAGCAGAGAGAGAATATATCTGGTGTCATCACCGGTTGCGCGCGTAGTATGTCAGCAGCAGAGTGAAAGAACAGACCTGGTGTCATCACTGGTTGCAGAGAGATCTCGTATCACAATGTTACAGGTAGCATTGCGCAAGATGCACAGGACACTGTGATGTCAAGGTGATACCAGAACCCTAGCCCTGATCACACATGCCTCCTGCAGATCGAGATGGCGGCGCTCGCATCAGGCAATGAGCTGCTGCACGGTGAGGCTGTCAACATCGACATGGCGCTCACCACAGAGGTGCGCCTGGGTGGGACAGGAGCCCCTTTCTGTTGCAGCGCTGCTGGGAACCTATACTTGAATGAAAGCATCCTCACAGCTGAGTGCGCGCTCGAATCTAATGTGTGGTCGACTTTCTGTGCTGTTTCTTATTTCGTGGCTTGTGACGCCAACAAACTGCTTACAGTTTTCATTCGCATGTTGGTGCTGCAGATCTCGTGCAACCGGGGCTTGATCAGCCCCGCGCAGAGGGACCGCGTGTTCAGGGTAATGAATGCGCTGCAGCTGCCGATGCGACATGGCGTATGCAACACGGCACTTTACATGAAGGTGCGTCTGCTGGCCCCGCTCAATGCACGTAGCTCTGTGCGTCACTCAGGCACTCGCCTACCTTCCTCAACTCACGGGCAACATGCCGTCAACTGTTGTGCTCTGAATGATCGCCTCGTGACATGCTGCAGGCTTTGCGCGACACGACGAAGGCGAGGGACGGCCTGCAGCGTACCCCCCTCATGCACGGCATTGGCGCCGCCATGTTCGTCAACGACCTCGAGGTGACGCCGAAACTGCAGTTTTCACATGCATCAAGCAATTCAAGAGTGCCGGGCTGCTGATGTGATGCGCCGAGACCCTGCATCTGATCCCGCAGTCATGCTGACGTGATGGTCAGTAGTGATGTGTGCGAAGCTGGCAACATCTGAACATGCCTGACACGCGCTTCTTGATCCCTTCACAGGAGCACGAGGTGGCTGCGGCAGCCGCTGCGCTGGGTTGCTGATGGGCAGGACAGCTGACCACCTCCCCCGACAATTGTTCCCAGGCAGACTCAAGCCGCCGCGCCGGCGGCAGAATTTAATTGTACCAGGCGCAGCCTCGTGTCTGACTGCGCACATGAGAATTAGCATAGCCAGCGTTGCCATGTCTGCCATCAGACCAATTGAGGGGCCAGGCGCGAAAACAAGCTTGCGATGATTGTTCAAGGCGCATCGTGAGTTCAAATAGTTAGCATGTGTTGGGGTGTGCTGCCGACCACCAGCTGGCGTTCAGGCATTTTGTGGATGATTGTGTACAGCAGTCGACACATTCATTGTTTAGTGTGTGCCATTTTTCTCGCCCTGCTAGTTACACGCATAGACAAACCTGTCAGATTGCTGTGCAGTAAAGTACCGCTCTGTGTTAGCCAGGAAGTATTTTGGAAGCGTTCGGAGTGTCTGATGCACAAAGCAATGCACATTCATTCGTGGATGCAAAACCACTATGTGCAAACAACTGCTCGGCACAAGCTCGGCACAAGCCAGTTGCAACTGCGCACTTTGTCTAGCTCCGATACCCTCCATCACCGCCGCTCTAGAGGTCAGCCAACTGCACACTGCTCTTGGCGGGCGCCCAACGGTCGGCGTGGCCGTTTGACGACAGCCCACCATTCAGCCCGCCGTTGATCGGCAACCCGTCCAACTTGATAGTGCCCGCCGAAAGGCGGCCGCTGTGCCCCCGCTCGGCCTCCGCCGCCGGCCACTCCTCGTCGTGCGTCCGTAGCGGCTGGTGCGCGTGCAGCGACCCACCGTGCAGCCTGGTGAGCGCCAGCCGCAGCGCCAGGTAGACTGCAGGCAGCAGGACAAAAGACGCTGTCAGTGCGAGTTGTGCGAGAGGTGCGGAGGCTGCGCCGAGGGTGCGATGTAGAGGGGCCTGGATCGTGAGCTGAGTTCGACAGAGGCCCATCGCGCAGGGCCTGCACATGCAGAGCCAGGAGTGCAACACGCATGAGCCCTGCCGCAGGTTAATGCGTGCAATAATACGCACGAGCCAGCTGCAAGGTCAGACAGTGCAACGTCCACAGGAGAATGGGGGTCAAAGGGGCGGGAGCGCACAGCCGAGGGCGCCGAGGGTGAGCAGCATGATGTCGAGGCAGTACAGCGCGGGCGCCATCATGGTGCCCTTCATCGAGTGCGGGTCCCACTGCGGCAGGTCTGCACCACAGCACAAGGCAGAACATCAGACATTCGTGTGAACATGACGCCAGCGCTTGGGCGATGTGGTGGCGGCCACATCGCAACGCTAGAAGCAGTAGCGAGCATGTGTGCCAACAACAGCCGTGAGAGCCGCTGCTGTTGGAAAAGCGAGACCTGGATGCACGTCAACACGGAGCTGTGAGCGGCGTGACAACGCAGCGCATATATAGACAGCAAACCAGGAAGTAAGTAGGGGGTTCGATGGGCGCACGGCGGAACATGATGTAGCCGATCTGGATGAACCAAATGCCCTGGAGGCCGACCAGCATGGCGCGCGCCGCCGTGAGAAGCACATTGTCCTTGTACCGGATCTCTGCCAGCATGACCACCGCCGACGCCGCGATCGTGATCACCAGAATCTTGTGTACAATGATCTGCGGCAAGTCAGCGATTGTGTTCACCAGGATCTTGTGCACCATTAATCTGCGCACATGCACACGGCCACCGTGTTGCACAGTGTTGCCGCCATGAACCTGGTGTGACCCTGAAAGCTCGTGCTGCATTGCATCACAAGTGAGCAAGCTCTGGTGCGCGTGCTTTGTCAGGAGCGCACCTCGAGTGGGGAGCCCTTGAGATGGAAGCCCAGCAGCAGGCCCTCCACAATGAAGGCCACCGCCAGCGCCGCCTGCATCGAAGCAGTGAGGCGATCAGCATCGCGTGTCTGGGCCGCTCGCAGATCCTCTACTCCCTTGCTGGGACTCGCCCCTCCGCATCGAAAGCGTCGACGTGGTCAGAAGGCTGTGCGTTTGGGCGAGGAAGCGTTTCCTGGGAGCCCGCCACCGGCACAGCAGCACATGCCGCCGGCGCTGCAGATGTGCCTATACAATGCAGACACGCTTCCGCAACGCAGCTGTGCATTTGTAGCATCCTTCTCACCTGCGAGCTGTCAGCGGGCAGCCCGGTAAAGTGGCCCACCACGTCCACGATGCCGGCCACCATGTACCCAAAGTACATCGCCGCATGCTGCCAGTTGTTGATGTGGTTGTCGTTGAATGTGCCATCCGCATCATACATGTACCTGCGCCGTCAGCAAGCTGTCACCTCAGCACCGCAACCACACGGCGCGATGCATCTGGCCTCGCAGGGGCTGCTCAGTGTGCCGGGGCGCCTCAGTAGTGAGCGCATGGCTCGGGCCGAAACGGCAAGAAATGCAGAGTCAGGGTGCTCGCTTCGGCAGAGCAGTGGAACTTCACAGGCAGCGTGGCGGTAGGTGGCCTCTGCAACGCACGTGAACGTCTTCTGGCCGATGTACAGCTCGCCAAAGATGCCGACGGCAGTGAAGAAAATCTTCAGATATGGCTCCAGCGGCACCCCCGGCAGCAGCGACAGCTCGAACCAGGCCCTGAAGGTTTGGAGCCGTCGTCAGCCCACAGGCGCAAGCGATCCATGGAATGCAGGCGGACAGTCGCCATGCATGTCACACGGCACAGCAGTGTCGTAAGCGCAGCGTCTCACTTGGACTGATAGGGCTTGGCGGGCGTGGCCAGGATGTGCTCCCTCATGCAAGAAAACATCCACCAGCTACTCCAGATGATGAAGAAGCTCCCCTGCAGAGGCGCAACATGCGGACTTGATGGCGGGACTGATGAGTTGGTTTTATGAGGAGTAGCCGAACCTGCATCGGCCAGTCGTCGGATGGTAGCAGGCGAATGACACAGCCTGACTAGGTAACGTCAGGCTGACGTCCATGCAGGCTCACCGGCACGGCATGGCCGAGGAATGCGCCATGCGGCGCATAGTCGTCGTGGCCGTGGCCCATGGCCTCCATGGCAGAGGCCGGCGCGCTACAGCTCTCTGTGTCTCAGCTCTAAAGACCCTCAGATGGGAGCTGGTTGAAGTCTCAGCTGTCGTCTTGCGACTGGCCTCTAAATTGGTGCCAGCTCAAGTGGGGTGTTTCCTGCCACAGGACGAGCGAAGTGCCGCAATATACATCTCAGTGCACGATGAGGGCTGATTCACAGCGGAGTCACAACTTTCAAGGTGCTGAGTGTAAATCGGAGCCTCAGAGTCTGGCACACTGACGAATGGGGCCCACAATGCGCAGCGAGCCAAGTGAGCTGGAGACGGCGGTCCGGTCACAACGACTGTATACTCGAGGCAAGCAGGGAGAGCGAGACTGCGAGTGTTCTGGCGGACAGGGAGAAGGAAGAAAAATCGAGAAATTACGTTGTCAGAGCGTATTCCAGTTGCTCCAATTGGTTCCATTGGAGCGTGCTGCCAACCGCATGAAAGGGTGCAAATTTCAATAAACGCTGCTCAATGAATTTCCCTGACCACAACTGCTCGCCTGCACAGGGAGCCATGCACACAAACGACACCATCAATGTCGGTTGCACTGCGGCAGGCCCAAGCGGCAAGCTCCAGCCCGCCATGCGGACTCCTCCCACACTCGCTATCAGCTACAATTCCTCACATCTTGTTCATCTTCCGCTTCAGCTCCGCCAGCGCATCCTCCACGTCGTCCGCGGCAGCCTTCGCCTTTGACTGGGCGTTCTGCACTGCTGATTTTGCGCCCGCCTCTGCATTCCGCGCCGCCTGCTGCGCGCCGGCGTCGGCGTGCTTCTGCTGCTGCTGCGCCGCGTAGCCCGCTCTCCGCGCCGCCTCGTTGCGGCTGCCGCTGTCGCTGGACCGCGCCTCCGCCTCTGCCTCCCAGGATGGCAGACCAATCTCCTTCTCCAGAAACTGCAGGCACCCAGTGGCGCACGGCGATTACTATCGTGAGACGAGGTGACCCACGAGAAGATGAGATGAACCACTCATCATGTACTGCCAGACACACCCAGACGTGGCCAGCGATCGCACGGAGGTGAGCCGTGCAGTGGCTCGTTTAGACGCAGCAGGCGCACAAGTGAAATGGATCAAAAGCATCGTCTGCAACCCACCTCAACAAATTCCTCGCCGATGTCTGCAAGCTCCTCCCACAGCGACTGCGGCTCCTTCTGCCGACGTCGTCGCCGCTCCTTCCACTCGTTCTCCAGGTCATCAAAGAAGGCCCCAAACCCGTAGAAGGGCTCGTCCGACTGCTGCCGCTGCTTCTGGCCGCCGGCGCCGCCGCCGCTCCTGCTGCCGCTGGCCCCGCTGCCCCGGCTGCCGCCGCCAAAGGGGTTGCCCCAATCAAAGCCGCCGGAGACGCCAGACTGCGTGGAACAACCCACGGTAGGGTATGTGGACATGCGGCAGAGCCAATGCTTTGACGTGCATGACGAGATGAGTGCATTCAGTATTTGTCAAGCCTTGAGCTGCGCCCAGCGTGTAGGCCGATGCACACATGCTCACCAGCTGGCGATCGTAGGTGGATCTGCTCTGAGCGTCCGAAAGGACCTGGAAAGCCTCCTTGGCCGCCATGAACTGCTCCTTCGCATCCGGCTGCGGAAGGATACCCATTGGAGCGGTCAGGACCACGTTCAAGAAGGTCAGAAGAGTCTGCTGCTGGGCATGCTGTGTCCCGCCACACACCGCTCACCGCTTTGTTGACATCCGGGTGCAGCTTCAGCGCCTTCTTCCGGAACGCTGACTTGATTTCTTTGCCATTTGCGGCACGCTCCACACCGAGCAATTTGTAATAGTCCTGGCCGGCGGCCGCGGCGCAGCGAAGTGTTTGTCGGCGCCTTGCTGTCAACGTGCGCTGTCGCAGCAACGGCGCATGCTGCCGCCGGCAGCCATGCTGCAACCTGCAAGCGGGTCGCCAAATTGGTTCAGGCGAGATCTTTTAAACAAGGCAAGCGGGTAATGCATGCACAAGGTTCGTATGTCACCTGGAGGGCGCTGCTGCGCGGTGTGCTCTGAAGCTGCTGCAGCTCCTGGTCACGCACGGAGGCAGCGAGCCGAGCAGCGAACACTGCAGCATCAGGTGCTGTAACAGCGGATTCGCTGCTAGGCGCCAACTTATCGCGGAGACTTATCGTGAAAATTTGGCCAATTCAGGTGCAGTCGGTCAAAAGTCATGCAGTGTCCCCAGCTCTATCACGCTTCAGAGCGGTACGAGAAGCTACAAACTTGCGCAGAGCCGCACTTGGCAAGCTGATCGCTGTCTGTGCTACCGACCAGAGAAGCGAAACTGGTTCGGAGGAAGATGCAGCTGCAATCTAGCTCCCCTCTTGCCAGACAGGACTGATGCAGAAGTGCGGACGCACAGATTGCCAAGCCAGTTTGCACACTTGCGACAAGACATGACCGGACACAACTGAAGCTGAGGCAATGCTGCAAGCATTGTACAGACGGCAAACTATTATTGCCAAAATAAATTTGTACACCAGCGGTGAGGTACCTACCCAGGATACAAACGAGTGTATATGCCAGAATTGCTGGCGAGAGTCAATGCGGAGGGTTGCGATGCTTCATTTCAAGCGGCGCAGCGCCTGGAGCTACTAATGTCGTTCTCCCAAGCTTGGGAGATGACACTCACGAGCCTTGCGGCCGGAGCAAACTGCTCGGCGGCATACGTTTACTCCAATACCCATGAGGGCCTATCCATCCGAAGATGGAGCCCGTCAAGCTCTTAAGCGAAGTTGACCTCTGCCGCATGCTGGTTAGCGCCCTCGCTGTCGTACTTCATGAAGCCGGAAGGCACCGCCCAGCCTGCACAGACATAGACAATCAGATTCCATGGCCATAAAACCACGAGCAATGCTGCAGATCCGACCAGGAACTGCAGGCAGCTGGTTGTTGAAGGAAGTTCCTGGCAGCAGAAGTCCTCAGCTCCTTGCAGGAGAATCTCTCACCGCAGGAGTGCTCCAGCGCAAGGTTATACATGTTGCCGTTGTTGCCATCCTCGTCCTTCCATGCAGAGGTCACAATCCTGCAGGCGCGCGGCACCAAGAACATCAGGACGATAGGCAAATCCTGCTTCTTGAGGTGCATCGAGGAAGCTTGCACTCAGAAGATGGCCGCACAACGTTTGAAGTTGTGAAGAGCGATCGAGAAAACCCACCGGAAGATGCCGCCCTCGCCCCATGGCTCGCCCCACGAGTTGCGCACAATCCTGCAGCCATAGCATCAGTTCGTGATGAAGGGTCCTCACTGCGTGTCTTGCTCGACTGCGTGTCTTGTTGGCCTTTGAGTCTTGAGCGCATGTGTGAGTGAAGTCAGGCTCAGGCTGCTCACCAGTACTCAACGCCGTCCTCGATTCCCCAGCCGACGATCGACACAATGTGATTGATGGTCGGATACTCCTTCTTCTGCTTGAAGACGCCGCCTGCGCGACACAGCACATGCATTCAGCACTCTGTCACCAAAGCAGGTGGAACAGGGAGAGATCAGCGCTTTCGTTCTGCTTCTCGTTCTTGACTGAATTCTGTCAAAACACGCAGCGATGGAGGCAGGGGCAGCAGGACGCACCGGTGTAGGCGTCCAGCATCAGGGTTGCGTCGATGCCGCACGAGATCGGGCCCCGCGCCTGGATTTCAGCCATCATGGCATGGCGGCCCTTGACGCGGCCGTGCTCCGAGACCATGAGCCTGTTGTAGGTCTGCGCCACAGTGGCAGCACGCAGTGAGCACTATGCTGCAGCGATGCTACGAGCTACAGGCGCCAGCATCGCCAATGTCATGGCAGCATCCCAATGCCTGTCGGGCGTCCACGCACACAGATGCTGGATGCATGTCTCTGAGGATGCAGCAAGCCTGGCACGCGGACCTTGACAGGGGAGCAGCCGTCGGCGCCCGGGACACAGGTGTAGCACTGGTCCATGTTGTTGCACTCCTGGTCGACCGCCTGGTAGTTGTTGCAGCCCTCATCTGCGCAACATGGTGAAGGCTGCTGAGAATGGGGTCGTGAAGGCCAATTCGTGCAGGACCCCCTGCTCTGGACTGGCAATTTGTTGGCGCCAGAAGGGATGGCATCATGTGATCAATCATTCACCTGGGATGCCCTGCTCGTGAGCGTACTTGTAAACGAGGCTGTCCCAGCCTACGCGGGAAGCACCAGCAGAGCCTGTCAGCAACCCATAGGCTTGGAGTGCACATCGGTCAGGAACCAACTTGGGCAGTTGAGCAATCCAGTTCACCGGCAGCATATGCAACGAGTGACTTTTTCAAATCGACTCTGTTATGGCAACCGTACACACACTCTCGTTGCAAGCAGCAGCGCACCGCCGTGGCAGGATCCAGCGTTGCCGCAGTCAATGACGTGCTGCACGGACAGGTAGGCGGACGGCCAGACATTGCCGCGGACGATGTTGATGCGATCCGCGAGCGAGCTCGTGGCCCCCATCGCCCAGCAGCTGCCGCAGTACTGCAGGTGGAGAATGTTACGGCTTGGCATCTTTTGAGGCTGAACTTGCATGACCGCGTATTCAAATTAGGGTCAACTGGTGAACAGACTTGGCATGCGCTGCACCACAGGCAGCGCACAGAATGCTGGCCAGGCTGATCTCACCTGAGGGATGTGCTGGTTCCTCGTGGTGCTGAGGAAGTTCGTGCTGTTGACGCTGCGCCTGCGGCCACCGTGCCGTGATATACTGAGTTGCAATGCATAGGGGGCAGCTAGCAAGCGCCAGACAGCCGCGGCGGTCTGGCTGCCACAACTAGAGATGCCGCATGCTGCCGCAGTCTTCTACAATACACATGCCGTTGCTTACAAGCAAGCAGGCATGCATAATGCACGCACAGAGGCGCACCAGTCCCACGACTCGGCCAGCTCCTCAGCGCCCAGCAGGTTCTCCGGCAGCGGCTCCAAGCTGCGAAGAGGAAGGAGGCTGGGACGTCAGGGGCTGATCTGATGACGAGCACATGTAGAGGCCACATTCAAAAGGATAAACTGGAGCGCACACATGCTGAAGGGGTGCCCAGAGACACTGCCATAAACCACTGGGATGACACCCCTTTTCTATCTTCAACAATCTGCCACCGATGACTCGCGGGGCGCGGCAGAATTTGCTGGAGATCCTGAAAGGGGCTTGCCGCGCATGTCCACCGGCAAGGCCCAGTTTGCTGTACACCCTCGAGAGACGATGAAACCCTCGAGAGACGATGACCCCCAGTGCAAGGACGGGCTACAAGCTTGCAGCGGAGCGAGCAAACGCATGCAGAGACGGCATGTGTGGACGGAGTGGCGCGAATCAGCCAATTGGATCGCTCTCGGCAAATCACAGTGGGACACCACCCACGGCCGCGGGCCTGCTGATGCGAATGCACTTGTGTGAACACTTCAGCCCTCAATGACCCCACATCACGTGAGTTTGTAGATGAGAAGCATCAAGAGTTGAGACGCACATGAGCGGCTCATAGGTGGGGTCGGGCGTGATGACAGCAGCACGCGGGCTGGGGGCACCCTCGTCCACCTTTGCGGGCAGCGTCCTTGCGGACACGCAGGACACTGCGAGCAGCAGGCAGGCAGCCGCCAGTAACCTTGCGCTGGCCATGATTGCGAGTTGGCGCTTCGGTGACCGGGGTGCAAGCCAGGAATTGCCCCATTCAACTCCAGACAAGTCCTCGTCATCAGTAATGCACGTGCCCAATCGAGGAGACGAAGAAAATCTCGGCGACTTGTCGAGTGTTGAGAGAGAGAGAGATATTACACTGTCCCAGCCTCACTCAGGCTGATTAGTGTTCATAAAGGTCAAAACTGAGCACCCCAAATCGGTCAAACCCTGGTGAAAAGGAGTTGCTGCGTTAACTCTGCCGC
>JAABUL010001596.1_pt1 | contig 41876 bp, 39 predicted proteins | sample 5559151 | NCBI WGS metagenome assembly JAABUL01 (sample SAMN10711876, study PRJNA513368) | rock metagenome | isolation source: Antarctica rocks | place: Antarctica: Victoria Land, Pudding Butte sud | reverse complement strand
CCAACGCTCTGCTTATAAGCAACCGTTTCAAGTGAAATTGCAAATATCAAGCCCGCCATAACATGCCATCTGCTCATGCATCATCTCAATTGAAGAAGTATGATCGTCTGGTAGAAAGATTTGAAGCGTCCGACAACCAGAGTTTGCCTCCGGCAACGACGGAAAAGAAATGCGGAGACAAGACCTGGGCAAAGGGCACCTCCCAGACAATTTCAGCGACCCTGCTCCTCATCTCACAGACCTAGAAAAGCACAGACAGCGAGTAAGAAATCTCCTGGATGAGAATTGGGATGGCACGAGGAATTGGCATCGCGTCCACATGTCCTCTAAGGAGAAAGGGTCCGAGGATCAGGAATCTTGGTCTCGATACGGGGACAGGGTCATGTCTGGAAATTACCATGGGGCCCAGAACATACCGGCATCTGATTCCCATGAAGAGGCTCAGCAACAGCGTCCGAATAGTCCGACGGCACAAGCAAGGCGAGTTTCACAACAGCAGCGAGCTGGTGTGCCCACACTTGCGGGCGTTCACGTCGAGGCGACGGACCTGGGTGAGGCTCAACATACGGTTAATGTGCCCAAAGTCGAGAAGGGGACTAAGTTGATTCGCACTCCCGGTGTCTTGACTGTGGAGCAGGCGGAGAAGTTTGCACGACTTACGTCTGTGGGTCTGCGGCCAGAATTCGTCGCACCACCGGCTCCAGATCGTGGTTTTCGATTCGCAGGCTATTATTACACTAGCGAAGGGGACATTATCCAACCATTCCCGACCAAGCGAAGCATGGAAAGGGATTCCATGATGTCTGTGGGTGGGCTTGTGCATCCTCGGGCGGCTAAGCCTCACGAGAAAGTAGGGACTGCTGCGGAGTCGGCAAGCACGTCACAGTCGGGAGGGGTCGAAACGGGAGATACGAGAGAGAGAGGTCGAATTGCGAGGGGAGGAGCTATCACCAGAGGAAAAGGGGGAATGGTGAGAGGAGGGGACAGCACAAGAGGAAGGGCTACGACGAGAGGAGGTGGTAAGGCCAGAGGATGCCACACCGCACTAACTCAGCAGGTACCTTCCGGTCAGATTCAACGGTCATCAAATCCTCAAGATTCATCAACATTGCCAGCACACGGCTCTTCAGTCCTGAGAGGCGATATCAGCCATCACGTTTATCTGCAGACGGGTGAGATGGAGAGGCGTCCAATTGAGCAGGTTCAACAACCTTTAGGACCGATGAATGGGCATGTGTATTCAAACGGCATTGCGCAAGGTCGACCAAGTGGGTTCCTGCCGATGACAAGGAGTGCACCGCCGCCATACGCAATACCAGGAGATCAAGTTCGGGGACAGCAGCGATCGCGCCCAAACTCAGTTCAACGGCAAGAAGACATAACGATTTCATCAAGGGGGCCAATACCAGGCACCTCATATACGTTTCCCAGTCTTGAACAGGGTCTGAGAATGGCGGAAGACGGAGTTCATCAACAAGCATTGCCCGTTCAAGCTCAGCAGTCACCATTGACGCTAAACATATCAAATTCCCGAATGCCACTACCACCACCTCTCTTTCCCTATGGACAAGGTAGGCACGGGGAATACAACATGCAGACGTCCATGCCGCCATCGGCAGAACGAGATGCCTGGCATCAACTCCCCACCCCGCCTCAACAGTTCGCCATGCCGAGAGCTACGCCTCAATGGGCACAAAGCGGCCCTCAGCAACCACTTCCCAGCGCGTCTCAACGGCCGGCTATGCCGCCACCGGCAGCAAGAGGTCCTCAACAGCAACTTCCCACCCCGCCTCTACAACCGCAGATCCTGCCCAGCCCAGCAACGGCACCCGCGCCGTGGCCATTAGTGCAATTTCAGTACAATGGAGGCAGAGCTGGAGTTCAAAGCGGAGGGGCCGGGCAGACGGCAGGGCCGCCGGTGGTGGAGGAGGGAGGATCTCGGGTGTGGATCCCTGCTCAGTATCCACAGCGAGCGGTCAGAGACTTTGGACTCGTCGGACAGAACAGGCCGACGTGACGGCTGAGGTGGTCCCAAAGAAGGGACGGAGTGTATTGATATTACACTGGTGGAGTATTGGAAAATCAACGGAGATTGAGCTGAATGAGATCGATGTGTGTCGATTATTCTTTTGGCGGTTGTGTGGTGGAATTGGACTGAGTTGGATTGTGTCTATGGCCTTTCGATTGTTTTCTTGGCGTTTTCAAAAAGTCTTTGCCTGGCGTGCCTGGCGTGCCTGGAGACTTTTATTCCATATTCCTGTATAATCCGAGTTGTTCAACACAACCTTATATATTAATCAGAACTGTTCTAATGACCAAGTCATGCCTCCAATTTTCATCACGAAGCCCCCTCGCATAGTCACCTCATTCTAATTAATCACACTCTTTTACTCAAAATGAAGGTCATCCACGCTTTCCTTCTCACTCCTCCGTGAAATATCCCCCATCATTGAAGTATCTCATCGAAACCACCTATCAGACTCCAACGAATTTTTATAAGTTTCGGACGTCCTGATAAACCCTGCCTTCTCTCTCTTGTGATGCGCTTCCCTTTGAGAATTCCCCCTTCCAGAACACAAAAATTCGTACTTGCCGATTTCCTATTGAGCCAACGAGTTACCAATAGCGCTTAGGCCTAAGGGAATGCTGTTAGCGATGGATGTATCGCTCTTTTCTATGTTGTAGATGTATGTTTGAACGTCTACCACCGTTGGAGATGTCAGTCTTTGTTATTTGTTATTTGATACGTGGGTTAGCAGAATTTGGAATAACTTTGTTGGGCGATGGCTTCTGCGTTGGATTGTTCTTCACAGGGTGCTCGGACGTGTTGCCTAGTGTTTCGTGTTTGATGGTTTTAGGATGCTTGCGGATTCTGAATGTGTTTTGAGTTTATTGGATATGTAGTAGATAGTGTGTGGTGGGGTTTTGGGGAAGAGAGCGTGAGGGTGAGGGAATGCTGCTGTGGGGGATTGGGGGTTTGGAGGGGTTTGGAAGGATAGGATGAATGGGCTCTGCTGGTGGAAAGCAGCTAGAGAGGGGAGGGGGATTGAAGCTCGGAATTCGATGGACTTCTGAACTCTTGCAATAAGTTTGCTGAAACGCTACGTCAGTACTGAAGAGAGCGTTCCGTACCCACTGAGACTTCGTGAGGGGATAAGATCATTCGGATGTTAATCAGGATCTGACCATAATGGATATGGGGATTACGTATCCAGATCGAGTCAAACGAAGATTTCGGGCAGGGCGAAGAGAAAACGGAATCGATGGCTAACAGATATATTCTCGCCATGGAGGAATGGGCCTGGGTGTCTAGGTCACGGCAGGACAGACTTTCAAAGTGAATCACTGTACGCATGAGGACATTGAACGGAAGATGCATGCGTACCATTTGCAGCATTGCTACAACACCGACATGAGAGACCTTGAGGCCATCTGCTAGTGTTTGAAAGCAATTCGAAAGCCGCGCTCTGGCAATGGGTAGATCGGGCTGTATGAGGGCATGTGATTTGACCAGTCCTTGTTGAACTTGTCATGTCAAACTAGGTCTGAATGATATAGAGCGCACCTCTCCCAGGCACCACATATAAAGTACAGGATTATGTATCGCGAAGGCGCTCAGAGTGGAAAAGTGTCAGTGAGTACAAGGGGGAATAGAAGGCATGGATATGGGCCACCGAACTACGCATCCACGAATCCTTTCACGTCTGCACAATCACGTTAGCTTCCGCGACTGATAGATAAATCCCGGGACTCGACTTACTTGATAGCCAGTTAAGATACTCCCTCTGCTCCTTGAAGTCAATGTACTCTGGCACCCACAACGCCAACGAGGTATTCACTCCTCTCTCATCGAGATATCTCTCCAGCAACACTTGCAAGTCCTCATCCAAATTACCGAATGGTGGGCCCTCATACAGATTCCTTCGCTTCCAGTCCAGCTCAGCAGTCTGGGCATCCGCCAGCTCCGCATTTGCGAAATAGTAGACATTGTCAATGACGATCTCTCCATCCTGAGCCGTAGTCTCAATTTGTAGTGTGCCCCTGCCTTTCTTCTCGATCATGACGTTGACACGTGCTGGGAAGCTAGGCTCAGCGCTCGGGTCTTCACCACTGGGTGACTCGTCGTCCATTAGCTCTTCCCTGTCGGCGGGCGCGATGCTGTCCTCAGGCGCAACCTTGATATTGCCATCTTTCATCTTGCCTTGGTTGATGATGCCTTTTGTGTTTCCACCTCCTGATTGAGCGCTTTCCGGGATCTCTCCAGGGTCTTCGTCGTAGAGGGCTTTATCCTCACCAAAGTCGTCTTGTTCTTGGTCCATGGCATTCAGGTCGGCGATTGAGAAGCTTACTCGGATTCTAGAGGGGAGTCAGAGACAAGAAGCGACAGTAGGGAGCTAAGGACGCTGGCTGCTTACGATTCATTGCCGAATTTGCGTGTCAGAACAACTTCTTCATGCCCTGGCGTATCGTGGAGCTGGGAACATTTAGCACGAAACAACACCTGGAAGTAATATATCACTTACTTCGAAAGAGCTGCTATCTAGGTAGTCTGAGATGTTCGCTGGAAGCTTTTCTGAATCCCTCATCTCCTTCTCCATTTGCAGCTCGGACTGGATCTTAGCAGAGAGTTCCTTGTCCACTGAACACTTCGTGAGCTTAGCTGCCCCCAGTCATCATAGAGTTCTCGTACCTTGGCCTTCCTTCTCCCGCACTGCTCTCGAGGTCGAAAACGCAGCATATCTCGGTATCGAAGTTGCCTTAAGGGTATGTTGTAGTATTGAGGTACGGGGGACGGACGCGAGCGTTCTAGGCTGGCATCGTGCAGATTGCCTCAACAATGAACGAGGCAGAGCTCGGGAGAAGCTTTTAAGAGACATCATCTTGTAAATGTGAATGTTTGTCGATCTTTGATGGAAAGAATGCGCGATGGTGCTCTTGAAGAAATTCGGCGCTAGAGAAATCCGCAAGCTTGGCACTGGTCGATCTTCTCCCCAAGATTGAGAGCCGCATTTTCGATATCCCTTCTCTACATGGCAGATTCCAATTCGGACAAGAAGGCGAAGGTATGTGCGTTCGCCTGTATCCGCTCCTATTCTTGCCACTGCAACTGACTTCCACAGCCAAGTCCGTTGCGCTCCATCATTGCAGGCTCCACCGCCGGAGCTGTAGAAATTGGTATGCTAGTATGGAGCTATGCCCTATGCACGCGCATACTAATCTTTCTCAGCTATCACTTATCCTGCCGAATGTACGTGGGTAGTCTTCTAGCAGGCTGGACTCAATTGACCGTTGCCTACAGTTGCAAAGACCAGAACCCAACTCAACAGAAGATTACCTGATGGACAAAAGCTTGGATGGCCGCCATTCGGGAAGGCGTGGTATGCGGGATGCACGACCTTAATTATTGGGAATTCTTTGAAAGCTGGCATACGTATGTGGACTTGCTAAAACCAATGACAAGGACAGCGGCTAAGGAAGGGCAGGATTCGTCGCCTTCGACCAGTATAAGACAATGTTGCAAGATGAGGCAGGCAGTATATCCGGACCGAGAACAGTGATAGCAGGCTTTGGGGCCGGAATTACAGAGTCGCTGCTGGCCGTTACACCCTTCGAAAGTATTAAGACTACTTTGTGAGTTCATTGGAAGTCTCTGAAATTTTCCAAATCGCTGACACTATGTAGAATCGACGATCGCAAATCGGTCAATCCTCGTATGCGTGGCTTCCTGCATGGCTCAGGTATCATATTTCGAGAACGTGGTATTAGAGGGTTCTTCCAAGGTTTTGTCCCAACGACAGCTCGGCAAGCTGCGAACTCTGCAACGAGGTTTGGAAGTTATACAACCATAAAGCAGTTCGCTCAAGGCTATGTCGCTCCAGGAGAGAAATTGGGGACTATCAGCACATTTGCCATAGGTGGTCTGGCGGGCTTCATCACAGTGTATGTGGCTACTGTTAGTGATGTTGGGGAAAGCTAACCGCTGCAGTTACGCAACGCAACCTTTAGACACTGTCAAAACACGGTGAGCCCATCGTCTTGCTCTGCTAACCGACTGTCAATGCTGAACAAAAACAGAATGCAATCAATCGAGGCCCGGAAGGAGTATAAGAACAGCTTTGATTGCGCGGCCAAGATCTTCAAGAAAGAGGGTATCCTGACCTTCTGGTCAGGAGCGGTACCACGGCTAGCGAGACTGATACTGAGCGGAGGGATTGTCTTCACGATGTAAGTACTTGGGAGATCTACGGCAGCCAGTAGCTAACCGTTGTAGGTACGAGAAAATGATGGAAGGTTTAGATACCTTTGATCCTGATCGACATTACATATGACACTTCACTGCATTCGAGCACCCATTGGAAAATCATTTTCTCTTGCTGTTCTCGCTGGTTGATTAAGTCCCGTTCTGTACCCCGGTCTCTGGATTCGTATCATTATGCATCACTATGCGGGGCGGAATTGCATCCGAAGGTGGGGCCTACGAATTCACCTTTCGCTATTGACCATCTTCGATCAACAATCACAAAGCTTCGAACACCACTACATTTCTTGCCATCAGAGTTCCATTGGGCAAACTTCAGAAGCTGCAAAGCGTTAGCACACCTTTCATCCTCACCTTCTTTGCACGTCAATCCTCATCTATCTCTGCGTCAACCTCGCCCGCACGCGTCCCACCCTTTCCCCCAGTGGAGCCAGAAGCTATGGCCTGGATGTCCTCCGGCTCCTCCAACGCAGCTCTGATCAAGAACCTCGCAAGCAACGGCCTCATCACCTCCGAGCGAGTCAGAAATGCCATGTTGAATGTGCATTCCCCATCCACATCACCCTTCTTGGTCAACGGCATCGAGCTGACCAACCCACAAACTCCAGGTCGATCGCGCACACTTCTGCCCTCAAGCGCCCTACACAGACTCCCCGCAAACGATCGGCTACGCCGCCACGATCTCCGCGCCGCACATGCACGCCTCGGCGGCGGAGTCACTCCTCCCCTACCTCTCGCGCCCCGACGCCCGCATCCTCGACATCGGCTCCGGCAGCGGCTACCTGACCGCTGTTCTCGCCTCGCTGCTCGGCCCCCAAGGTCGCGTCGTAGGCATCGATCACATCCAAGGTCTCGTCGACCTCGCGAATAGAAACGTGGCTAAAAGCGAGCAGGGAAAGCAGTGGTTGGAGAATGGGAAGGTCAAGTTTGTGAAGGGTGATGGCAGACTAGGGTATAAAGAGGACGAGGTGGCTTTTGGTAAAGAAGAGGATGAGGGCTATGATGCTATTCATGTTGGGGCTGCGGCGAAGGAGGCGCATGAGGTGCTGGTGCAGCAGTTGAGGAAGCCGGGGAGGCTATTCATCCCTGTTGGGGAGGATATGCAGTATATCTGGATCATTGATAAGAAGGAGGATGGGACGGTGGTGAGGGAGAAGAGTTTTGGGGTTAGGTATGTGCCTCTGACTGATGCGCCGAAGTATTGAAACAGATAAAAAAGTGCAAATATCCTAGTTTAAGACAGGCAAGGCGTAGGAAATCAAAGGTTAAAGTCAAGCCCATCCTACAGAGTATGAAAACCCTTCATGCTAAATTGGCAAGCTCGCGGACCAAATATCACGCGTCTGACAAGTGTATCAGAGGGCAGCATTGTTTCCATTGACTATTGCTAGCTGAGGCTCAAGCTGTTATCAGGCCTGCGTCGATCCATGGCACATTTGTGGCCTCCTACTTTGTCTTTAGTGGTGTTTTCTGCAGTGCTTTGCGGGCAATCCCTCCACTGCGCATAACGTAATTGTCAGGTTTTGCCACGTGGGGAAAGGCATCTGGGGAGTTGTCTAATATGGCCCATCTTCTCTTGTGGGAGCCGAGTACATGGTAGACGAAATTGATCCAGGCAGTGGTCGACCAGATTCGTTGTTCTTAAATCTTGACAATGCTGGTGGTTTGGTCTTGAGAGAGCACCAGGCCCGAGGGGAAGGTGTAGAAGGGTTGAAGTGTCGAAAAGTTTGTGGTCGAGTGTGGGGTAAATGTTTGAGGACGATTGGGTGGCGAAGTGGTTTGAAGGCATTATGGTTTCTGTGGCGCGGATGGGATGAAAAATGAGCGAATTCGAATCGAAGTTATCTTTCGGTGGAGCCGGTTGTGATGATCTGATCGAGGTGTTGAGAATGAGCAAATGGGACAAAGCCAAGGCCTTGTCCCAGGAAAAGCAATAGCTTAACACAATTGGATATCATGCCATGCTAACGCCTGATATGGAAGCAGGTTTGGCGCAAACCTTTTGTACGCCGTTTCTTAGCCTTCGCGACAATGGCGGTGACATTGAAGCTCCAGAGACGATAGAACACGCGCAAGCGGAATCGGACAAAAAGCTAAAGATTTGTAGAAGAGTATGGCGTGATGGGATATTTACCGGCGTAGGGGGTCATAATCCGGGTCGTCTTGAGCGAAAGTAATCGGGAGAGAAAAGGTGAAAGTCGCGAAACCCAAAGCAAAATGACGTCCATCTTACTGGACTGTAGTGCCATTTGGCTGTTGGTTTCGGGGTGGGTATCCTCCAGAAGACCCTCTCTGAGCGCCGTTCTGACCCCGATAGCGTTGGTTATTTGAAGCGTTGCTTCCATTAGCTTGGTTCTGGCCTTGCCCAGCGTGACCCCCGTTTGGGATACTTCCTGAGCCGCGGTTGGTTCGCTGTGGAGGTCCGCCAGCTTGTTGACCTTGACCAGGTGGTTGACCTTGAGCGGTGGGATTCGATGGTGGGCGCGGGATGCTCTCGGGTGAGTCGTAGGCATATAGCTTCTTGTCAATAGACTGTGGGATGGCTGCGATCTCAGTGCCTAATTCCTGTTCAATCTTGTAGAGGTTGAAGCGATCATCCCAATTGATGAGGTTAATAGCTACTCCGAGGTGTCCATAACGGCCCGAACGACCAATGCGATGAAGATAAGTCTCCGCATTCTTGGGGAAATCAAAGTTGATGACAACATTTACCGCTTGAATATCGATACCACGTGTGAGAAGATCGGAGCAGACAAGATTACGGCAGACACCATTGCGGAAATCGTGGAAGACACGGTTACGATTATGCTGCAGCATCTTAGCGTGGGAGTAGAAACACGAGTATCCGAGCTCGGTGATCTTCTTTGCAAGAAGCTCGACTCGGTTTGTGGAATTGCAGAAGATAATAGACTGGTTGATTTGAAGTTTGGAGAAGAGGGTGTTGAGGCAATGGACTTTCTGCTTCTCTTCCACGAAGCAGTAGTATTGGGTGATTCCTCGGAGGGTAAGTTCATCCATAAGATTGATTTCGTAAGGATTGTTCATATGTTTATCCTGTGCCTGGTGAGCCCATTGACAAACACTTCGGCTAGTGAAGACTTACTTTGAAAGACTTGACTATAATGGGGAACGTTGCACTGAATAGCATTACCTGTCGTTCTTTTGGGTGGAAGCTGAGCAACTGCTCAATGGTGGGTGTGAATTCAGGAGACAGGAGCTTATCCGCTTCGTCCATCACGAATGTAGTACACTCGTCCAGCTTCACTATCTCCTTCCTCGCAAGATCCGCTATCCGACCAGGGGTGCCAACGATGATATGAACGGTCTCCTCCAATCGGAGAATATCATCTTTGAGACCAGTGCCGCCAGTAGTGACCATGACATTGATACCAAGGTGCTGCCCAAGGGTCTTGCAGACTTGCGACGTTTGTAAGGCCAGCTCCCTCGTGGGAACGAGAATCAGAGCCTGCGTCTTTTGAGTCTTCGGCTCGATCCTCTCAAGTGTAGGTATGATGAATGCAGCGGTCTTGCCAGTACCATTCTTCGCTCGTGCGAGTACATCTCGCCCGGTCAAAGCCACTGGGATTGTTTCCTCTTGTATGGGTGAAGGCTTTTCGAAACCAGCCGCATGAATGCCCTTCAATAAGTCTCGCTTGAGAACGAAGTCTTCGAATTCGAGGCCTTTAGTGGCCGTTACATCCTAGTTTGTGATTTAGCTTTCGTGCTGTCAAGAAAGCATGCTGGCATGCACCTCAGTCTGTGGTCGCGTATCTTTCGTCCGGGCTTTCGATCTGTTTTTTGTATCTTGGCCTGAAGGACCATCACTAGGTTTCGGTGTTAGCCGATCATTGGGTTGGAATCGACGTGCAGCAACTCACTTCATTTTCATCTTGCTAGCTTGGTCCGCCAGGGCTGCCGCCATCTTGATCTGGGTCAGAGATCCGTGTACAACAGTGATATAGATTGTTCAATGGAAGAATTGACACCAGGCTTCTGGATGCAATACAGTTATATTTGGCAGGACGAAAGTACGTCGAGGAGGGCGGGAAATGTCGGCTTTGATCCGCGTTTTGTGCGTTGCCGGATGAGGGACGTACGGACGAGAAAGTCGAGAGTATTCGAAGCAGTCTTGGAACTCGTGAGGGTGGTTTCAGCACGGAAGACGAGGAGTTGGAGAGGCTGGCGTGTCTAGAATGCAGGTTGTGAGCACGAAGGAGGGAAAGTTAACCTCTCCCAGAAGCTGTCTGCGTTGAGGTGGTCAGAGATGTGGATGAATGCCGTCAAATAATGGACGGGGTCAGTTTTGGACGTTCAGGACTTGTCGCAGCGGGATGTCGTGGGAGGAATGCCTTGAGAGTGTTATGTTTGTACTCAATTACTCCAGAGCTTTGTGCTCGTTTCTCAAGCGCTTGGCATAAAACGGCCTCGATCCCTTTTCAGGCTAGTGGAGGTCTAGCGCCAAACAAGGATGTCAACTCTCAACTAGAAATCTACCTTGTACATTATAAGTATTCCAAGGCTTCTTCTACTCTCTGCGCGATCACGATTCCATACTGTTCAGTCACCAAGAAGACAATAATGTTCGAGTGCAAGAAAGTCTCCACGATGTACCCTTTGAATTGACTGGCACTTGGCAACATTCTAATTGCAATCTCGTGTATTTTGTTCCAAGACATATCTCTGAACACTGTGACGCGTTGCAAGAGTGCAAGACGTGAAGAGCTTAAGGTGAATCCAATGCAATTTGTTGGAGACGTCTGGAAGTGAGAAGGTGTTGCTAGCTTAGTTCTCGAGGACCTGACGTTAGAGTGCAAAGCAAACGGAAGAGAAGTGTCCTGCATCAACACAATAAGAAACTCTAGCATTTATATGGATGTTCTTGTTGTTTTAGCTAGGAAATGGCAACACCCCAACGCTGCAGTCTTCTACAAAGATGGCATGTGATACAATACCTCATGTTCTCCACAAGACATCTAATACTAGGGGTAACATGACAGCAGAAGGGCCAACGCCTATCAACTTCTTCGTACATACTTGACAGCGCTATTCTCGTCGTACCAGGTACAGCCTTTAGAATCCCTCCTCGCTCAACTCAACTGTCAAGCCTTTCTGAGCATACCTTCTGCTTATTACCAGCAGGTCGCTCACCAACTCGGGGGGACCGCAGGAAAAGACAGCCCGTTTGGCGGGGCTATGGAGCTGTGTGATGGCTCTGAAAATTGCATCCCAATTAGGCTGACCGAATACGGTGGGCGATCGCAAACCAGCAAAAATGTCCTTCGCCGCATGCGGAGCCTTGTGTGCAGCATCAGTGGCACCATTGGACTTGTAGCTGTTCGTGAAGTACTGTCGTCTGTCAGCCTCTTGCCTTCTGTGATCACTAAATGTGGCCTACGGGGTGGACCTCAATGCTGCTATCCATGTCCTGAGCCTCGATGGCCATAATCAGGGCTTTGAACCATTCGAAGCCGGTCAAATCGTCACACAGCCAGAAAAAGTAAACCTTGCGGAGCGCAGTCCTTTGGTAAGCCAAGTTTTGACGGTACCAGATGCTCTTCAAGAGGGAAGCCAAGGCCCTACGTAGAGGTCGAAGTTAGCACTTCCTGGTTAGGGTATACGCTGAAGCCATCAGCCTTGGTCGGGGAGCAGATACAGGATTGATAGAAGGCATCCTCCTCAGTATGGAGTCGTGGAACAAATGTGGTAAGTAAAATTGAATGTAAAAGAAGGAAATTTTGGCTCCAGGACCAGAACCATTCCGAACAGATAACTTGGGTGCCTTACGTAACATTGTGCCCTACTCCCACCAGAATCCCGACTTCCTTGTCGAAAAGGCCGTCGAAATTGTGTCCAAAGGGTCCGTCAATTGATACAGGAGGGAGAAGGCTCCGAACGCTGGGATCTACGTCGAGCTTCACAGCTTTCTCATCAATGCCAACCACCAAGGAAGTCTCTGCCGAACTACCATCTTTTGGGTATTCGAAACTGCATCCGACTGAGGTAGCCAGGGATCTTGTGAATTGGTCAGAGCAATGGATGTGGACGGCCAGATAGTCTTCCTCAGGAGCGCTGGTGAGGACAAAGGCGCGCCATTGCCACACAGAAATCTCTGGACAGCAAAGATAGATATGCTAATCCATGCCTTAGCACTAGAAGTTTTAGAATGATGGAAGCGTACCTGTCCAGTCTTGACTGTCGTCTGCCTCTTCTTGATCTGTACCTCAACTACACTGCTGGGATGTTGGACGACTTTTGATATATGCGTCTTGTGTCTCCCACGTACTTCTCGAAGAGCTTTCTCTACCAAGTAGAACATTCCTCCAATCAGCCAGTATTGCCAAAAGGTAGCGGTGCGAGTCCAGGTCATCGGTTTACCCGCTCTAGTCGTAGAGAATGCGCCATGAATTGACCAAAAGACGAAGAAAAGGATAAACAGATGATGAGTGGACCAGAATCGTTGCCATTTCAAGACTCGAATCCGCTCAGTGGAGGTGGCAGCCACTATCATCAGCGAGAAGAGCATGATGTGTCCCGACCAGCCAGATCCAGTAGTCAAACAGGTAAGGAAGAAGCCCTTGGGGCCCTGATCATTCTTTGATGCCAGCTGGATAAAGTTGATCCAGTGGGCGATTGCATGCACCCAGGTGAAAAAGACCATAGACCATGCCACGAGCTTGTGGTAGGACACCTGTATGGAGTTGCGTGTTCAGTATGGTCACACATGGGAGGTTAGATTGAGGTTTGGAGCAGCACACAGAGAGAAACTACTTCCGAGAAACGGCTTGCTGCCCGAGGATCTGTACCAAATGATATGTGAATGCTCGAAAAGACATACCGCCTGATTATTTCGCAAAAAAATGCGGAGAGGTGTCCCTTCCAGTGACGATATCAGTGTGCGACATACAGGCAAGAGAATAACGGCTACGTCGAAGTGGAGCACAAGGTTCGAAGCATCTGCAACCATCAGGGCAACACTTGTCGTTTTGAGCGGCTTGAATCCGTTGATATCATTGGCGTAGTGCATCAACCCCAGGAGGAAGATCAAGGCGTGTATGAAGATTGATAAGGTGACGAGAGCATACCGAGAGCCTGCGATGAGTATGAAGCGGTACAGTTTCTCTTTCCAGCTGAAGTCCTCTGATTGTTCGGCACACTTCTCACTCGACATGAGCATCTTTGTCAATGGTGAATCGGTAAACATCTCAGAGTGGGCAGACTCCAGGGCTGTAACTGTCGTCGCCATCTTGGAAAGTCGTGAGTCAGTGCGACTGGCGTCTGGAGTAGAGAGCAGCGGGCTGGCAATGGCTCCAGATGTGATTAGTATCTAGCCAATGCTGACTGCGGAAATGTGGTAATATTGAGGCAGTGACTGTTTGCAGAGGAATTGTTGTGGGTGTTGAAATCAAGGAAATAAGAACGAGCTCAGCAGAAACGCGGAACAGCGGGTGGCTCATTCAAGTCTCTACCTTGGAGAGCCCGTCGAAATCCAAATAGTTGGAAGGCGCGAGTCCTTGTCTAGACGTGGCACTAGCCTGAAATACATGTCAACAGTTGAATTTGATATGAAAGACGGTTCTTGAATCTACGGATCATTTTCCGAGGTTGGTTAAAATTCAAGGGTGACATAATCATGCAACACCAAGTATTGCTACCTTAGATACACGCCTAACGCTTGACCACGTATCATGAATCTGAATGCACCTATCCCCCAAACCCCGAGATTCGATCCGTTCTGCCAGCTATTGTTAAACTCATGGACCAGTGAAAATTAGGAGACCTCATTGAATGGTGGTTGTGTTTGCTGATGTATGCTTTCAAGAGAATGCCACTGGGGTTTTGGATACACGGCATGAGAAAGTGTCTTCCCCATGCGACATCCCGCCAGACACCCTCGGCCTTATCATTTCCACTTCTAGATAGCGTACTTCCTAGTCCACTCTCTCGCGGTAGATTCGTACCTCGAACGGTCGGTCTTGTAAACGTGTGCGATCTCTGGCACCAAAGGATCGTCGGGGTTAGGATCTGTGAGCATAGAACAGATGGAGAGAAGCACTGTATGCTTCACATCAGCGATCACTCCAATTCCAACGTTGTAGTTCTTGTATGAAAAGCAGTATGTATTTCTATACCTTTCGAGATGGTCAACGCGGGGCTCCACTGGTCACGGAGGATGTCCAAGCATATGCTACCGTTGGAGTTGATGTTTGGGTGATAGATGCGGGTAGTGAAGTTAACCTTCGGCGGCTTGAAAGGGTAGTCCGTAGGAAAATGTATTGCCAGGAAGAAAACACCGCCTGAGTATGGGCTGTCGCCCTGAAACTGTGTGTCAGTTCACATCCAACCCCACCATGATGACCGATCAAAGACAGGATTATTTTAAGGCGACAGTGATGAGGCTCAACATACAGGTCCCATGATAGTGGCTTGCCAGTGGAACTAAAAGGTTGACTGGAGTTAGCTAATGACTTTTCAGAGTTGTGCAACACGGAAGCAGGTGTAGCAGGTAAGCACCAGTAACCAGTCCGGACATGCTGTGGGAACGACTTACCAGGTCATCGCCAATAGGTCCTGCTGAGCATGAAGAGGGAGGATCACTGCAAGCCTCCGGTTAGCCATCGCGGTCACGCACATCGCTGGCTTCATATGGAGCCCGAGTCCGTTGCTCGAGGTTTGAACGTACCGGCCTAGATCCGTCAGTTCCTTGTTGATACGCTTGAGAGCCATGGTCTTTGTTGTATGTGTGGGATGGATTTGCTCTTCTGGAATGTGGTTTGTAGGAGAGTTATGATTGTAGAGTGAGAGTTGTAAGATCTCGTGGTTACAACTTGTAGCCGTGGCCCGTAGAATAAGGCGAAGGCTTTTCCGGCGTGGGGCTTAGCGCCTAATCTGGGTCCGGCGGCAGTGGCGGGAATGTGACGCTGAGGCAGATGCCAAGACAGTCATTCGGGTGACAAAATAAACTTGTAGGGAGGACCGCTTTGGCGGGAGGATACCACTAAAATGTCAACTTCTTTCGCCACTTATCGCGGATATTACCTCGTAGTAGGCTTTAGACTGGTATATTATACTCGTAAATCAACAGCGACGGCGGTTTATAAGCATAGCGTAGAGAGATTTCAAGAAACCTTGGGTGGTATCCTCCAGCTAAGGCGGTCCTCCGTACAAGTTTATTTTGTCACCTGCCAAGACAATTAAGTGCAATTTATCACTGCATAAAAGCTACTTTATTATGCGTTGGCCGTGAGGTGGAAGTGTTTGATACCTAGGCTTATCGAGGTGCCAATAAGTAATTGCCACATTGAGAGAAGGCACGAGTGGTGACTCGTTGATGACCAAGAACCGAAGTTGACTTACAAGAACGTCTCAGAAGTCACGATGGAAAAAAGGTCATGGACGGAAAGAGAACTCTACACGGCTTTGCTATTCAAGGTCTGTCTACAGCCTACCTCCTTTACATGAAGGACGACGGTAAAGATCCGGCAGCGGCCAAAGTCGAGGCTTTCTTTCCCTGGAAGGACTTAAAGTCCCGGATCTTTGAATGAGATTACCGAGGAGCACGGCGATTAGTCAATATGGCGCAGGAGAAAGTCGTCTCTGCTAGTCCTGAGGTTTCACATGCATCATTATACTTGGGCGTGAGACACGATCCGGCATTTCTTTGCCGAACATATCTTGACTATCATCGAGATGCTTCACACTCAACATGAGCACCATGAGTTCTTGTTGCAATACCATCTTCAACAACTAGGTGTTATGAGACAGACTTTGGAAACCAGACTTGTACTGACTGCCACTGAACCCCTCGCGACATGCCTTGTTGATAGGCGATGCCGACTTCACGGTCTTTCTATGGTGGTATCGCTCTGCTCCTCGCTTTGACGCCACATCGATCCTATTGTTAGATATGATAGAGGCGGTCGTGTTTAGTTCTGACTTTCATTATGCCTTTTGACAATTCTTATCCTGACTCGCTTTTGCTTGTTTCCCGGGTCGTTCAGTCAAGTATTTGTGTATGTCGTATTTACATGATAATTCACCTGATACTCTTCCGGCCGCTGCCAACCACTTTTCCATGCGGCTTACAAAAATATGTTATTCCCTCCACTTGCCTAGTAAGCTAGGTTTTCGATCCAATTGTTTGCCCATTGTGACCTCATTGTAAGCCACAAGGCACTATCTGGTGGTGACTCCTTCAAGGCTTGCTTTGACTTACGGTCCGAGCTCACGCCTTGAATGGGAAGTACTAACGCAACGGCTATTCAGTGGCTTCTCACCGCTCTCCACTTCCTCTTCTAGATCTATCTCGCTATCACCATCAGCACCGCTGTACTTCAATCGTACCTACACTTTACGCGCAGTAAGCCACAACTTCTGCTTAATTGTCTCCCATCCTAATATCCCTCACCCTGGCGATTTGCGTGTACATGTGCTTGGCAAAGTCCCAGATCTTGGCCCAACGCACAGTAGGATATTCCAAGAACAAAAGCGGTGGAGTATGACACTATCGAAGGCGGACTTCACTGGACAAAGGAAGTCACAAATTTGAAGACTATCATTCCTTGTTCTAGTCAACGAACTTGGCGCTGACATGCACACGTACTAGCCTCAGTCCTCATATCTCTTTCGCCTAGCCTCTGCTCGTACCTTGCTATGGGGCCTAATCATAGTTGAAATAAAGCATTGATTACGGAAGCCCCCCCTCTGGAAATCTTGAGGCAAGATGGCACAGGCATCCCCTATTGATACCTACCTCAAAGTTCGTTCCCTTACTTCGCAAACAAACGCTGACCCCAGATAATCATGAAGTGCTTGACGCTTCAGTCCATAAGTCTGGCATGAATCTTTCCTATCTTCCCAATAATGCTCAGTAGCACTGTCGCTACGATGACAGCAGGACTTCCACCTTCCCACAATGGGACCTTGATTATTGTTGCAGGGACCATCTTTGGAGGTCTCGGAAGTCCTGTGGCTATCCTGATGTACGGCAGTTATACAGGTCGACTAATGTCAAGCGGGCTGTCAGAAGGTAATACTAGGCCTGATCCGTAATGTATTACACTCGACTCTTCCTCTAAGCAGACATTCTCTCAAGTCTTGAAATACCTCTCGGGGCCTTTCACTCCTTAGATTCGTCTTAAAATGTAACTTTTCTCCCCCAATTAAATTGAACGATGACTTTCAAATTATACAGGTATATTTATCTCGGTGGGGACCACCTGCCTTCACGAAATTAGCCTTCATAAGGATTGCCCATGCTGCGGGCCAATTCTTTCCGCATACTGGTTAGCACCTTGAAAATCAGAGCAGTACACAAGAAACAGATCCTTTGGCCTTGGAAAGACGACGACTACAACGCCTGATAGCACTGGTAAGGCTAACATACTTTGGTATATACATTCAGTTGCACTCTACCTCGGCTCATGATCATACGAAGGCTTGCAAACCCGTAATTGCTCTGCCCAAGATTAAAGAATGGATGTCAGATTGGCCCTCTGTGGCAGGTTAGCAAGGTTTTATAGTTGGGAAGTTGCAAAGTACATACCATAAGTCTGGGTCACAAACAGGTTCGAGACGTGTCTACCAATATGGTATTCGTCACTAACAGCATTTCCACCGAATACTTCTTGTAATCTGGTGTGGTATCAGCAGGATTAGATAATTGCAACTGCCCTTTGCCCTACTCACGTTCGAGCATTGATCAAGGCACGATCGCAATTCTGTCTTTTTATCATTGAGACCATCTCCGGAGCCATCTTGCCCTCATCTTTCAGACGGCCAACCTGAGTTGCAGCCAGTATACCGTATGCAGCATCGGTGACGGCATCCGACAGCTTCTTCTGGACCAGCTGATATTTCGCAATGGGATTGTTCTTGAACTGGCGACGCTCCAACGAATATTCTCTCGCTCGTGATATACAGTCTTCTAAAGCACCCATTACTCCCCAAGCAATCCCATATCTGGCGGAATTGAGACAGCTGAAGGGTCCCTTGAGACCTTGAACGTCAGGGAACATGTTCGCTTCAGGGACTGGGCATTCGTCTAATTGAATCATTCCGGTAACCGAAGCTCGGAGACCGTTCTTATTTTTTAGAGGTGGTGTTTCTAGTGTACCAGGTGGACATTGATCACGGTCTATCAGGAAGCCTCTTATCTTTCCAGTGCTCTGCAATTTGGCCCACACAAGCATGACCTCAGCTATTGGTGAATTGGTGATCCATGTCTTCGCTCCAGACAATGACAGATATCCTTTCTTTGACGGATGTGGCTTGGCAGTTGTCTCCATCGACCCGGGATCCGAGCCATGATTTGGCTCGGTCAGACCAAAACATCCGAGGACCTTTCCCTTTGCCATTGCTGGTAAATACTTGTCCTTGTGTTCTTTTGTTCCAAATTCATCTATTCCACCCATCACCAGCGAGCTCTGCACTGACATTCCTGATCGGTATCCAGAATCTACTCTTTCGACTTCTCGTGTGATGAGACCAGAGGCAACGCTGCTGACGCCCGCACAGTCGTAGCCCTTGATAGTAGCCCCGAGCAGTCCCAGCTCGCCCATCTCCTCAAGAATCTTGCGGTCATAGTGCTCGTTCCGGTATGCATCTCCAATTGATTAGGTTAGTAGATATACGCCTGTAGGCCTAGCGATTCCATACCAAGCACCCTAGGTAGCATCCGTTCTTGACAATAAGAGTTTGCCGTTTCTTGAATAGCCACCTCCTCCTCTGTGAACAGTGAAGCGGAATCCAGAGGATCTTCCCAATTGAGTGCTACTGGTGCATGTGCAAATCGTTTGGTAATGACTGGTGTTCTGGCAGCATTTCCCAATTGCCTACGTACAGAGTTTCTAATCATTACGAAATCAACGGCAGGCAAAACCCAAAGAGAAGCGACATCGAGACAAAGTAGACATCAGATATATAAAGAGTTGGAAGACTAAGTACTTTACTCCACACTTTGGTCGCTGCCGAGGAGGCCGAGGCATGAGGTCACAGGGATGCTTGCAGGGGTCTGGTCAATCGATGCCAATCGTCGACAACGGCGATTTGCTTTGCAGATAGCTCGTTCTTAGTAGAGACAATTTTACACACGCGGTGTTTCTGGTGAACGTTGATCTTTTGTAAAGCGTTTGTGGTCAAGCTCAGGCATGATCGCGCCTTCATCACCACGGGTTGCCTTGACGCGCCGTTAATTGATTTTCAACTCCCTCACTTCCAGCTCGAACCCTATCATCCGGCACCCGCATACCTTATCCATAGAACTCGATCATGGGTATCAAACGTAAGTCGTTAATTTTGGGTTGGTTTGCTTGACATTGGCTCACTAATGCGCTGCAGAGCTTGCCTCGATCGTAAAAGATCATGCCCCAGATGCCATCAAAGCCGGCGAGATCAAGAACCATTTCGGAAGGAAAGTTGCCATTGTGAGTTCTAGCCAGTCTTTCGTACGAAACCACTGCTAACAATTCGACAGGATGCGTCAGTCCATTGCCTCACTCGTGCGAAAGGCTGCGAGCTGACTTCAGGAATCCAGCTCCATGAGCATTTACAGCTTTCTCATCGCCGTACGTTCCGAAGGTCAGCAACTCATGAACGAAAGCGGCGAAACAACATCACATTTAATGGGCATGTTCTATCGCACGCTACGTATTGTCGATAACGGCATAAAGCCGCTCTACGTCTTCGATGGTGCGCCACCAAAGCTGAAATCCGGCGAATTGGCAAAGAGATTTGCACGGAAGACAGAAGCCACAGAAGCCGCTGAAGAAGCAAAGGAGACAGGCACAGCAGAAGACGTCGAGAAATTCTCTCGGCGGACGGTCAGAGTTACTCGCGAGCATAACGACGACTGCAAGAAACTCTTGACACTGATGGGCGTACCCTACATCGTTGCACCAACAGAAGCAGAAGCGCAATGTGCTGTCCTAGCAAGAGCAGGGAAAGTTTACGCTGCCGCTTCTGAAGACATGGATACGCTTTGTTTCGACTCTCCCATCCTTCTGCGGCATCTGACCTTCAGCGAACAGCGCAAAGAACCCATCCTGGAGATCCACCTGGACCGTGTCCTCGCTGGATTGGCCATGGACCGTACACAATTCATCGATCTTTGCATCCTCCTAGGCTGTGATTACGTCGATCCTATACCCAAAGTTGGGCCTTCGACCGCACTGGAGCTTATCCGCAAGCACGGTACTCTCGAGAAGGTAGTCGAGTTCATCAAGAACGATCCCAAGAAGAAGTATACCTTACCCGAGGATTGGCCATACCAAGAAGCCAGAGAACTGTTCTTCAACCCGGACGTGCGCCCTGCCGACCACCCTGATTGCGATTTCAAGTGGAATGGCCCCGACGTGGAGGGGCTCGTGAAATTCCTAGTCACAGAAAAAGGTTTCAGCGAAGACCGAGTGCGAAATGCTGCGCAGAAATTGACGAAGAATCTGAAGACGGCGCAGCAGGCGCGACTGGAGGGATTCTTCAAGCCGGTGCAGAAGTCCGAGGAGGAGGTAGCGAGCCGGAAGCGGAAGAACGAAGAGAAAGTGCAGGCGAACAAGAAGGCGAGGAAGGACGAGCAGAAGACCAAGAAGGAGGACAAAAAGAAGCCGAGGGGCACGGCTTAGCTTCAGTGTGAAAACCAGCTAACTGCGGAGCATGCATCAGGAAGGAAGCAAGGCGTTACAGCGGTGTTTGGAAGGAGACTGGTTGTACTTCGTATGACTGGTATGGATGTAGCATAGACAGAAAGGGTGACGATTTTATGGCTTTCAGTTGCTTGCCTAGCTATCTCGACAGATAGCAAACATTCCGTCGTTAACATCTTCCGACCCAAGATATCCGATCTGTCCTGTTGTGGGAAGATGCAGACGTGCTCTTATACCAATTAGACATCCACTGAGGGTCGCTGTCCGCAAAGAGAATTCGTTCCCTATTATCTACAACATGCTATCCACGACTAACACACGACTGATTCCTCAGAGTTTCCAGGAATCATGAGTGTGACCTACAATCTTCTATTGGCAATCTTCGGCGTACGCCCAACACGTAGCCCGAGAGCATTACACTAAGAAACTGGCCTCACGAAGTAAAAGACCAGGGCGAAGCATGACAAACGAGTACAAGGAGATCACGACGAACACAGATTTGATTTTGGAACAGTTTCATAAGGATATAAGTACAGCATTCATCAGCCCCCTCGATACAAGAACGCCGAGCAAACATCGACATCCAAAGACCCCCCTCTTTTGGACGTCAAGATTATCAAATCCAATCGCACGCAACATCATCTAGCAAAACCAGACGGAAAGGTGTGATCGAGATTGCGAACTCCGTGCACATCCAATTCCTCCCCCCCGTTCGTGATAGACCCTATGGTAAACAAAGACATGAACAATGGACCGTCTCAAGCATCGGCGGCGGCAGCGTCTGCTTTCTTGGGCGTGGCCTTCTTGGCCGATGCGGCCTTCTTCGGTGCAGCCTTCTTGGGTGTCTTCTTGGCCGAGGGTTTGGCGGGCTCTGTTTTGTTTTTGGTGACGCGTCCGGACTTTGTTTTGCCTAGGACTTTCTTTTCGTCTACGACTGCGGGAGCCTGTTGGAGCATAGTCAGCAAGGGTTGGCATGGAATCAATGGAGATTGCCATCGACGTACAGCGGTGGGCGTCTTCTTGGCACGCTTGGTGCTGGTGTTGGCCTTGGGCTTCGCGGCAGCTTTGGTCTTGGTGGCAGCGGTTTTCTTGGGCGCTGCCTTGGTCTTGGTGGCTGTCTTTTTGGGCGCTGCCGCCTTCTTTGGTGCGGCGGTCTTGGCCTTGGTCGCGGTCTTCTGCTTACGCACAAATTAATTTGCTGTCAACGAGGTGGACCACGGACCACGTACCTTGGCAGCGGCTGGCTTCTTCACTATAGGCTTCTCGGGTTTCGGTGCGGCGACTGGTGTCTTTTTGTTGAGTTTGACTGTACCAGAGGGGCCTGAAAGTATGTCAGCCGTATGATCTCTTGCGTATGATCAAGGCAAAAGGGCTGGATGAGACGACGCGAAGGCGACGTAGTTCAGAAGATTCTGGTCACGACGACGCGACAAGAATCCCAGACAGCAAGATAGCGAAGCATCAAAGTAGAGTGTTGTGGTAGATAGACTACACATATGGCCACGTACCCTTTGGGAGTGCAAATTCTTCTTTGTCCGCACCTGCCTTGACAGCACGATTGAACTGGCCATCGAAGGTGGCGCCCGGCGTGACGTTCTTGTTGTTTGCGAGAATATACTTCTTAAGTGCAGAACGACTGTTGAGACGGTGTCAGTGAAAGCTCCATTGGAACACGCGCCCGGGAAAGGTAAACATAGCGCTGTTTCCTCAAAGATCAATTCAAATGATGCTTACCTGCTACCATTGCGCTCCTTGAGCTGCATGTGAAGATCACGCGTCAGCTTCCGTAATTCTTAGATCAATGGTTGTTCTGTTGTTGTGGAAAATTCTTGCGGTCGCGTGGACCCGGTATCCATCGAGCAACAACTTCAAATGCGCACGGTGGGATAGACTCACAGCCATGATAGCTTCTTTGATCATGTCCTGGAAATAGCGTCAGCAGATGTATGCGACCAACTCCCAACAGCGACCGAAGTCATGCGACAGAGTGGTGAGTTGTGCGAAAAGCGAACTTACTCTGTATGATGCGTGTGCGGGGGCCGACGACGAGGCCTTTGCCTTTGGCGCAGCAGCGGTTGCTTTCTTGGGAGGCATTTTATATGATTGGTACGTGATGATAGTGGAGTTGATGAGCTTTCGAACGAGCTACTCAAAGTCGAAATCGGATGTGGTTGTTGATGGTTGAAATCCTAAGGCGCAAAGTCGTTCGAGTCCTTTTGGAAGAGCTGGGCGGAGGTGGGGTTCTTATATCAACAACCAAATCACGCGCTAAAAGTTAGCGGCTATCGAATCAACAATGAATGATTCTCTTTCAGTTTCCTCCTCTTCTACGTTCTCCCAACTCTCCCCATGGCTTCTATTTCTGCAGTGGACAATGGTTCTTTGAATGCGTCATCTCGATAGAATTGAGTACCTACTTCGAGGCTTATTGCTGTTGAATCGTCGTAAGCATTGCAGGATGGAAATAACAGGCCAATGAGGTGCATGAATCTTTTGAGCAGACTTCTAAAATCGAGGGATTTTTGCTTCAACTCCAATTGTACCTCAAGTTTTTCGCACTTTCTCGAGCCTGCACATAAGAGCCGTATGGATCCGTGCAGATGCAAATCAGGCGAGGGAGATGCTGGGAAAATTGTGATGGTGTCCGCTTGGCAACTATGATAAAAGCTGGCCATCTTCTTTGGCTGCGCAATTACCCCGAGTCAGAAGAAGTGTTCCAGCCCTGCTCTTCACTTTCTCCATGATTCTCTCTTTACGCCAAAAAAAAGTTAACTCTTTACTCGCAATATCCAGAATTGAGTTCCTCGACAGATCGAGGTCACCAGTAAATCCAGATGTGGGTTAGTGGAGGTTTCGAGTGCCGTCCTCGAATTCTCGATTTGTACCTCGAACCTCCAGCATTCACGATGTTTATTCTCTGCAGAATGACTGCGCTAGAATTCACGCTCTGGCCGCCAAATCCTGCTCTCACCGAGAAGTAACCAGGGTCTTATTCTGTAATCGGCTCATCGAGTGGAATGGGCCGAGATATTGCCCATATTCTCAACCATCACAATGCGAAAGTCTGGGTATCAAGCAATCGTTGGGAGTCAATTTCCTCCATTTCGAGTGGAATATTGAATCGTAAGACCCGTTTTTGCGGGAGCATATCTCGGCACTATGCAATTTTCCAAGTTGTTGCTTTACGCAGCTATTGCTGTCAAATCCGAAACTACTGACCTCGAAATCATACAGGCAGCTCGCTCGATAGGAAAGCTTCCAACGCGATCTCAGGTATAAAGGCTCGTGCGCCCAGCTCCGAGGGCTCGCTCATTCTCCTTCATCTCAGTCTCGATGATTTCAGGATCACCAAGAGTTCAGCTGAGACATTTTACGAGACAATGACCGCCTGGACGTCCTCTGGAACAATGCTGGCGTAATGATTCCTGGTTCCGCCCCAGGGCACCACAACCAAACAGGGCTATGAGATGCAATTAGGCACCAACAACGTCGCACCTTTTCTCCTCACGAAGCTATTGCACCCCATCCTAACCAGGACTGCGGGGCCCATATTTGCAGATTAGTGTGCGTTTGGTCTAGGTATCCTCAAGTGGCGCAGAATGTTTGTCAACCAAAGGAGGCGTTCCGCTTGATGATGTGGAGTATCACGAAGATAAGAGTGCCTCATTCAAATACGGCGCTAGCAAGATAGGTAATATCTTTCACGCTGGTAAATTGGCCAAACGGGCTTAGGGAGAAGGTGTCATCAGTGTCGTATGACTCAGTCACTCTATACTCAAGTCAAGAGCCCTGCATAGATTGCTGATCATCATTATAGAGTGCGCATCCTGGTGGTTTGAAAACCGACCTAGAGCACCATGTGCCGGCATGGCAGAAGGTGCCCCTTGCGAGTTACTTTAATAAATCCCCCTCCATTGGAGCCTTGCTGATCCATGTGTAAGGCACCCATCTTATATGAGCCAATCATGGGTGCTTATACTGAGCGAATTGCTAGGCTCTCTCCTGAGGTCACGAAATCACACAACGGCGAATACACCAAAGCCCTCCCTGGTCATTCTCCGTCTCGGTCTCGATCATGGATAAATTCTATCAGTTTTAAGTAGATATAAAAAGTCATTCCTTTGGGCCGCTTGTATCACCCTCTTCCAAAGGTTTGCTGCTCCCACAGAAGACCAGGGCTGGAGGAGAGGCACGTCCACGGTGAGAAGATTTGGAATTGGAGCGAGGGGTAGGTCAAGTCATATCTGTAGGTTCCCACAGAATAGGTCCGAGCTTCCTGTCTGTCATTTTGTACGCTCTCAGACGTTTGCGTTATCTACACTGGCGGCGTTCCTCTCGCATTCAACTGAGGGATGTCGTGTTTCGGGAAACTTCTACCACTGTCGCCTGGTTAACGTGGGAAACATTACATCTGAGGTTTGTACCAGAATCCTACTGCGAGATTCGTTACCTCTATGCGAATTTATAATCCGTAGCAATACCGCGTCGTTCCAGAGTACTGGGAGCTTGATAGTATCTTGCACCTACCTGGCCAATCTTCGTTGTTGAGTCAAAGTTTGTTCAACGTTAGAAATTCTTTAGGAATATTGGCCACGTATGAATGCCCAACAGACTCGTCAAAATGGATATTGCTACCAATGACCGCTTTGAAATTCCAACCATAGTCTGACTAACGGTCCGGCATGTGTCTCCACCGCTTGACGCCGACCTCAGCTCATGTAGAAGGCCTTGTCGAAGAGATCGGTGGTCCAAGCAAGATTAGGAATTTGGGGGGTTATGCACCCGATGGGGTGATAGTATATTAGATATCTGAAGGCTGGCCCCGTTGGAATTTGATAATCATAAGTCCTGATAATTAAAAGTTAAGTAGTTGTTGAATATCCTTGCACACTCGACATGCTTTCACCCTGTGTCTCTCCCCCCCAAGAGGCCTGCCTTATCCTTTCCGTTCTTGTTATAATCATATCAGATGCAGAATCCGGGCGCTGGATTGAGCCAGCAGGCTTAAGACAACAGGGCATTCTGTTTGAGAGCTGCGATTTGGCTATGCGTATATTTGGAGGGCACAGGTTCCACAGGTGATCCTCTTCAATTCCGACTCCAAGCCAAACTTAAGTCCACATGATAGCAAGACCTTGGTATGGATCTAGAAACAGCGCGGGAGTCAGCATCGTACGCAAGATGCATAGATATTATGGGTGAGATGTGAGCAGCCACATGAAGGAGGTAAATGATAAAGGCAGTACATACTTCAAAACACAATGTGGTCGTATGAGGAGGATATTCAATAGCCCCTGCTCCTATATGGCTAATTATCCTTCTTGCTTCCTTGAGGTTTACGTATAGCCCCTGAGCTTTTCGAGGCCTGATTGGATACTGCGGGGAGGCTCTTCCCCAAGCTTTCGACAAATAGCAAGAGCGGTACAAGGACAGCAACCAAGATGATTGCTATGACAGTCGGATTGGAAAATGTGGGGGAGGAGGTGATCTGGTCAAGCCATTGCCGGGCATACGATCTGGTTGACGCTATAGTATCCATGGTGCCTGGTTACGAATCCCTTCTTCCTCACTGACCGTGCAATTACTATGTGTATCTATCGGTGATGTTGCGAAGGACGACGAAGGGTAAAGCAAAGAGCGCATTCTTCCTCAACTTTGATTCTGCGACAGTGACCTAACCTCCGCGCCTCTGCCGTCCCACGTTAGTTGAAGCTCGAACAAGACAAGACGAGAGGTCGGCTCGTCGGCACTTTGGAGATCCCGTTCAATGCCAAGGCCATGGCCGCCCAGCCCGCCGTCCGCGGCCGAGATCCAGAAAACCGAAGATGAGACATGCGTACCATTGATGTCGTTGTCTCCACGCCATCTCTACTGCTCGTCTTCCCATCCAATTGCTTCAGCCACCGAATCACCCGTTCTCCGGTTCTTGGTCTTGGCGTACGCGCGGTGCACACTGACAAAACCACCCAGTAGTACTGATTCACCACACTCGTCACCCGATTCCTAATCACCTAACGGTTTGAGTTGGACAAACAAGAGGAAGAGGGGCTAAGATCCTTTCTCACATGAAGAATCCCTCAGCATAGCTGCCCCACCAGAATAATCCAGGAAAAGTTTGACAACTCACCAAGTTAGGATATTCGGGCATGCTTAGAGAAACCGGCTCTTCTGGTGCTCTGGGAACGCTATGCCATCCGTCTTGTCCAAATACATCAGTGAGCCTGTCATTCTAGCCTCCAGCGATGATTCACCCTACGACCCTCCCCATCGTGCATCCACCGAGAACTCAGTACATCCTATTGGAGACGTCAAGGGTTTGTTGGTGAATGGCAATTCTAGACATGGAATAAGGGAGCGCAAGTGTGTGGAAGGGGTGTTCCTTGGTGAATCTGATGGGATCAATTCGAGCCTGCAGTCACTACCAAACGGAAGAATAAGTGATAGTACGGATAGCCAGGACAAGACCCATTCCAGGAGTGAAAGCAAGACATCGATGATCAATGGCATTGGAGGTTTCGCGGGAGACGCAAAGCACAGCCATGAATCTGGTAATGCCTCTTCAAACCCCAGCGCTATGGGCGAAGCGTTTCCCCCAGCACAGGCGAAAGGAATGGATACTCAACATTTGAGACCGAAGTCGCCCGAGAGCGGTCAACTTGGAAACGGAAATCACAAAGGGCACAACAGGGCTCATTCATCTTCGGCTCCACAGAACTACAATCTACATCCGACATATCTCAACAACTTCGAAGCTTCACCATCTACTTCGCAAGCGGCCCTAGCGCCTCACGAGCCTTTCAACGCCCCCAGAAACAGATTCTCATCACCACCCGTACTTCCGAATACCAATCAAGGTGCTTCCTCATTGTCAAACACATCACTGCATCCTGGCGCACCTCGTCTACATCATCGTCATACGCTAGAAGTGCCTAGGCTTTCGACGAGCAGAACATCAAGGGACTATTCATATCCGGGAACAGCAAGCGAGGCTAGCGAGAGTGGTCGATTCTCCCCCACGCCTCGGACACCCAGAGCATCCAACACAATAGCACGAGCACCCACGAGATCGGTCCATTCCGACCTATATCTTGACGAGGTTCCTGCAGATAGCGACGTCGCAAAATGGACCGAGACCATGAGACAAAAACGGGCGAGTCGAAGGAGAAGAAAAGAAGAAGAGGACGATGAAAAGGTCATAATAGGCAACAAGGTGGATAAGGACCATGTCAACTGGGTGACCGCATATAACATGCTGACTGGCATACGGTTTACTGTCTCGAGAAATAACGCAAAGGTAGATCGAGAGCTTACAGACGCTGATTTCGACGCGAAAAACAAACTTCGCTTCGATATGTATGTATTCACGCAAATTAACGAGACCATTCTATTAACCGTCAGATAGCACTGGTAACGAATTGACTCCATCCGCCAAATACGACTTCAAATTCAAAGACTATGCGCCTTGGGTATTTCGTCACCTGAGAGCAAAATTCCAGCTCGATCCCGCGGACTACCTCATGTCTTTGACCAGCAAGTACATACTCTCGGAACTCGGCTCTCCGGGTAAAAGTGGCAGCTTCTTCTACTTTTCTCGGGACTACAAGTATATCATTAAGACCATTCACCATGCCGAACACAAACTCCTGAGGAAAGTATTGCGAGACTATTACGCCCACGTGGAACGATATCCTAACACGCTCATATCCCAATTTTACGGTCTTCACCGAGTGAAAGTCGCATATGGAAAGAAAATCCACTTTGTTGTGATGAACAATCTGTTTCCTCCACATCGAGACATTCACCAAACATTCGATCTGAAAGGGTCGACAATTGGGCGAGAGTTGAAGGAAGAGATTTTGGAGAAGAACCCGAGAGCTACCTTGAAAGACTTGAATTGGCTACGGAGAAATAATCATTTCGAATTTGGACCGAAGAAAAAGAGTCTCTTCATCGAGCAAATGAAGAGCGACGTTGCTCTTCTTCAGAAACTCAAGATTATGGATTACTCGATGCTAGTGGGTATACATGACTTGACCAAAGGCAATGAGGAAAAGCTTCGCGACAAGACGCTTCAAGTCTTTGAGCCCGGTGGTGATGGTAATGACCCTCAGATCAACATGCTTACTCGAACACCTTCAAAGCTTGAAAATGCAAGACAAGCAAGACAATTACGGCAAATTGTTAAGAAGGAGAAGCCAGTTCCAATGGATAAGAGCGCCAGCAAGATGCCAGAAGAAATGGAAGAGCAGAAGAACTCCGTCTTCTACCGCGACGATGGTGGTTTCAGAGCTACTCACGAGAACGAAGAACCTGGTGAAGAGATATACTATCTTGGCATAATTGATTGTCTTACTCACGTAAGTCTTACCAAGATACACCTGCTTAATTACACCGTTGACGAATCCTAGTATGGGTTCGTAAAACGCGTCGAAAACTTCTGGAAGGGCATGTCGAATGACAAATCCCAAATTTCCCCCATCCCACCTGAAGGTTATGGCGAGCGCTTTATCAAATTCATCAGTGCCAGCACAATGACCAAAGAAGAACAAGAGCGACAGATTGAAAGTGGTGAGCAGCTTGATGGGACTATCGGCACCACTCGGCAATTGAGCTTTCCTAATTCAAGGAAATCGAACGAGGCTAAGGTCGTCGACAAAGCGAAAAAACAAGCCCACAAAACCGAGATGGATGGTACTATTGAAGAACCTCAACGCGATAAGATGTTAAGCGCGGTACGCAGTCCGAGCGTCGAGCGAGCTGGTGGCATCACGGGCGCGACGTTGCCAGTGGTGGAAGAAGATGGGGAAGCGGCTAGCAGGGAGGACAGTGTCCAAGATGAGAAAGTTGGTGGCGTGCTTACGAATGGCATGACCCGCAGCCTTTACAACGAGGAGCGGCCGCCTCCGACCCCTGAGAAGGACAAACCGCCGCCTTCAAAAGAACAGCTACCGAGCAGCAAGCAGCTACCCTCTCTTCCCAATTTCAATCGGCTGAGCTTGGGCTTGCAGTCGAGCACTCCACCAGCGTTTGAACATTGATGCGGCATAACCGTGGTTTATTTCCTTATGTTAAAGATACCCATATATATGTCATGTAAAGCGTTGCATACGGCGTTTTCTTGAACCTTAGCGTGGAATTGGGTGCTAGGAATGAGGGCGACGTTTTTTTGAAGTAGATCTTAGAACGAGGTCGGTAGCATCGGGCGAGTGCACCTCCTGTATTCACTAGATCAAGAGGACGGAGCATGGATTATGAAGGGAGGGGCCTTTCGTCTGACATATTTTCAGCCGTAGGAGTACGGGCCATAGTATTTTTGTACGAGCTCCCCCTCGTACATAGTGTATGCGCATCTCTGCGTCGAAAGAGCGGGTAAGAAAGAGCATGGTACCCTGCCGTACATCGATAGCCTAGCTTCGGGATTATGTAAGCTCTTATCCAAGTTTAGCATCGGCTTTCGGAGTTAGGCATCCACGCGTCTAGATTGTGGACGCGCCTCTGCCCAGCGACAGCAAACCTTTCAAGGCAACCATTTCATCCCCTTCATTCCGCTCTTCTTGCTCTTGACTTCTTTGATTCTATGCGTACAGCTATGGCTTTCGGGGTCTCAAACTCGTTCAAAAGGTATTTGCTGCTTTACTTGAATTCCTTCAACATGAAACGCTGAACCTTTGCCAAGAGGCACCGTGAAGACATACTCGAGACAGCGAGCGCGCGTCGACAGCTGCTATGATACCGAGAGGCCGCGCAAGCGAATACGGATGGGCGAGACTGGGGGCGTGATCGAAGAGACGTTTGGCGACTACCAGGAAGACGAGCAGATTCAAGACAGCGTCCCAGATGAAGCAGCTGTTCCTACCAAAGATTTGATCGCCCCTTCTTCAAAAGCAGTCACTGCTGTAGCTCCGAAATCTTCATCTATATCGGCGCCTTCAAGTCCACCAGCTCGCGGCCGAGCCCTATTTTCTTCTGACCCGCCGCGTGAAGACGAATCCGAGCTCTCCTCCGTACCTTCTTCTCCACCTCCTCTACCCTCCCCTTTGCCAGTAGCGCGAAAACCCGCGTTCTCCTTTCTCAAGCGCAAGCGTCCGATATTCGATGATGGATCCGCGAGCGAGCCGTTATCTGATATCACTGCCAATCCTCGCAAAGTTCCACGGCTGAGCAAGAAGGTGACACAGATGCAGATTGATCTTGGCGGCGAAGTGAGGAAGGCTTGTCGAATTTGTGGCATGGAATACATCCCATCGGTGAAAGAGGACTCGGCGCTACATAGGAAATTTTGCGCAATGGATGCTGGAGGCGTGAACATGGGGAAGGCATTTTTGAAAGATGACACCGTAAGAAGGTTACAATCTGAGAAGACGAAAAGGAGTGAGGATGAGATGGTGGTAACAGTCGACCGAAAAAGCTCTTTGGCGGCAAGAAATAAAACAAGAAAGGTGCTGGAGGTCGTTAATGCAGAGTTGTCCTCGGCGGATATCGAAGATGATCGGCTCTGGGGTGCACTCCATCCCACCGAGAAGCGGAAGGGCAACAGTGAAGAGACTGACAGAAGAGGCGACCGCTTCAAGGCGTTCCTGTACATGGTTGAAGATCGGTGCGTAGGATTTTGCCTGGCTGAAAAGATCAGCAATGCGTTTCAAGTGGTTTCCCCAGGTTCTGGAGTAGAGAGAAGGGTTATGACCGCAGCTGGGAGCTCATCTATTTCGACGTCGACCACAGCAGATGTTGCCTTGCTTGGCATCTCCCGGATATGGACGTCGAAATCACACCGAGGTCGAGGAGTGGCATTGGATCTGCTGGAATGTGGAAGAATGAATTTTTTCTATGGAGTCGGGGCGCCAAAGAATTTAGTGGCCTTCAGCCAACCTACCGAAAGCGGAGGGCGTCTAGCGGAACGTTGGTTCGGGGCAATGTCAGGATGGCATGTGTATCGTGGAGATCAATAAGGCGTGCCAGTATTTGTATGGGACATTTGGATAGCTTATTCCGGCATCGCTTGGAGCCAATTTGGTATCGCCGTAGGGTCAAGCTGTTGTCTCGCTCGTATGGATCGAAGTAAAAAATACATTTCCTCCATATCCTTCGATAAGTGAGACTCCTCTTTGCCCTTTGTTGGCTCTTCCAGCAAGCACTCAAGATTCCGCGCTAGAGTGTAGTCAGGGTTTCCCCATACCCAAGGGTCTCGTCTCCTTCCGACATACATTGGGATGTACAGACACCGTGCTTTATTGACCTTGCGAGGAGTAATTAGCGCTTGCAACATGTAAGTCGCGAAAGAGATCTCCCGTTCTCTGGCCTGAAGACTAAGATGAAGCTCATCGATCCTTGGTGAATACTGTAGCAACCTTCCAATCTCATCGATGGGGTCCTTGGTTTGCTGTATGTACCTCATCCGCTCCCTCTCCTGGTCGTCAATGCATCCCGCCTGCTTTGAGCATTTCCGTATCCACCCATTGATTCCATTGAAAGCTGCGTACGACGATTTCTGCATGTACACATCCACACCCAGGAGGTCGTCGAAGGGCGGTAGACTGACATGGAATCTTCTGATGTCTTGAAAGTTCTGATGATGTCGCAGGACAGCGTATGGCACTTTAGGGTTTCTGGGGCTCGCCCAAGACTTCTTTTCCCACGAGAAAAGCATGAAAGACTCGGGATCTGCTCGGCTTTCGTTCATGGGCAGTCGCGGTGTGCGCGGATGCCTTACATAAATCGCAAAGGTGTTTTCACGATAGAGGATCTCGGTGGCCTCACGATGAGTTTGGCGATTGACGAATATGATACTTGTACATTTACCGGGGTGCCATTTCACCGGACAGTCGCTTTTTTCGAGTTCAATAAGATACTCAGAATATGGGAGGACCAGCTTATAAATTTGGAGACGAATTTCGGTTGCCAATTGTAAGAAGGGAAATACTTCCGAAGTCATGACGGATCAATTTGAGACCAATTGATCATGTGATGTGTGCAAATTCTTGTATTGTCACGGTGTGTACGTCTGTTGATGAGGAGTAGATTCAAATATAAGGTGGATGGGGTAGTAGTGGGGGTGTCGGGGAAATGTCAGTCTAAAGTAAAGTCCGCGAAGCAGACTCAGGATTTAAACCTTAAATTGGCTCACCGTAAGCTCAAAGGCTCCCTATCAAGACTTCCAAGCCATCATGCATTCGACTGACACGCGGCTTTGCTGAGACAGGCTGCCCTCATGACGACCACTCTCTTGAAGAATCGTCATGTCTGGCACCAACCCTTTCCGCCGTAAGGGTCCTATTGAACAGAACATAGCTAATGCTGCAACAATCCACAATGGGAAATCGGAACCTTGGATACCACCTATAGATACTGGTCAGTGGCATCTATATGGACTGAGCTGGCGGCCGAGGATGACAACGTTAACGATCTGTCTTAGATGTCTCACGTCCCCACAGGACCAAGACTGCCAAAACTGTTCGGATCATATCTCCCCACTCCGCTGCCTTGGACGACGGCAATGGCATGCCAGAGGCATTCTTCACTCAATCGCGCACCCTGAAAGCCCCACTACTGGCAGGCGGTACCTCGCCAGAAAGCTCTGACGATGAGGCTGCCGAGGATCCTTTCAGCGCAGGATCCGATGGGACCGCGGGCGATACGGAGGACGAAGGCACACGTCAAAACACGTTGTCCAACTCGAGACACCTACAAGCGGCTTCCCAAGTGCCAAATGCCATGCCCGAAAACCCGTTCAAGAAAACGCTCGCCAGTCTTGGCACTGAAGGGGAGCAAGGCCCGCCAAGTCATAGTAGCGAGCGACAGTCTGAAACTGGGGAGCCTATCAGTAAGAGACCGCTTTACGACGTAGATGATTTCAAAAAGCTCCTATTAACAGGGCAGAAATCTTCTGCAGCGCCTTCTCTTCCAGGTCCACCTCCAGTCAGTCTTCATAGCCAGCACAGTGTTGGTGATAGTAGCAGTAATACGGATGCTTCTTCGGTATCACGGCAGTCCATTTTTGAGCCGACAGCTGGTCCCCTTCAGGTGTCACCTAGAACGTCTTATGAGGGTTCGCCTGTAGAGGATGAGCCGCAGCAGCTTGTGGCGGGCCAATTACCAAGCTTGCAAAGGAGTAAACCTTCTACGCCAGGGCATCGCCATGGCAAATTGGTCAAGGCAAATGCCCCACAGACTGTATCTTTCGAAGATCCATCGTTATCGTTCGCGAGCACTGCAACAGGCACGGACTCGTCTATGGGTCGAACGACGCCAATGTCACCAAGCACAGCCGGTGATACGGACAAGCCACTACCATCTCTTCCATCTAATCCAGGATCCAATCCAGAACCTATAGCGGAAGCTGGCTACGCAGCTACATCTCCCCCCAAGCGGGAAATGGACTTCGAACCTGCCGACGTGCAGAAAAGCCAAATGTCACAAAAGCGTAACCCACCCACACCACCACTTTCACGAAGACACAGCCAGCTGAAACCGAGGCCCATTGCAAGTGCCGAACGGTCTACAACGGCATCAGAACCAGATCTCTCGGGAGTTGCGCAATCCCCTCCAACCACAGCTTCCAAAGCACCGCCCCCTCCCCCAAAGCGTCGCACTGGTGGCCCTGTTAGAATGAACTCGTCATCTTCTGTCTCCACAACCGCGTCCGTTGCCCCAACGCAATCACAATCTAGTACCGACGATGTAACTCCAAACCCTTCCAAGCCTCGCCCTCCGGCCCCACCAAATCATAGCCCCAGCATTTCATCCGTCAAACGACAATCAACACAGTCCTTCTCCGGATCGCCTGCAATGGCTCCGCCTTTACCTCCTAGAAGGCGAGGGTCAAGCCAGAGCAGCTATACCCCATCTCGGCTTAGCGGAGATTATCGCACAGCAGCTACAGAACGCCTCAGGAGTGATTCGGGGGCTTCTTCCATCTCACAGCTTCAAATGACGCCAAGCAGCACCGAGAGCAAGGACGTGATGGCAGATCTGACGGCGTTGCAGAGAGAAGTAGATGAGCTTCGTGGGAAATTCAGGGACTAGACGTTTCTATTAATATCTCATCTGATTCTGTTCGGCTTTTTCCGTGGTGTGTTGGGGGCGTTGAACGCCACGGTCATCACGTTATTCTATTGGGAGTATTGAGGTTTGTGATAATCTTCTGTAGGTGGCTACATCCACATTGGCATCAGAGGTCATGAAAATGTACCTAAATATAGGTGGAAGATGTTCGTATGACTCCATCCTCAAGTTTCGAGAGGAATGAGCAGATGTTTCAGATCCAGAGCCAGATTTTGAGTGTGTCACCGACCATTTGAACGCCCGACAGGATCTTCGCAAGCAAAGCATTGACACTATTGCGAGAGACATGCAAAACCCGGCGGTGAAAGGAACCGAGAGGATCTGCTTCAGTCCGAAGGAAAGACATGAAAAGATATTAGGGCCTAGCATAAACCCCTTTATCGAAACCGCGATGAAACCACGTTGATCCAAGACCGTTGAAGATCGCTGATATTGTTGGCACTCCATTAATCGGAGCAATCAAAGCTAACTCAGTACTCTCTGAGGTAATCTAACCCTAATCTTTTATTTTTACAATCGACAGGAGACGGAGCCTCCATCATCTTTGTGAGATGGATGCAAAAGACTCCATGGTTCACGCAAATGTACGGACGAAGTAACGACAACCTCATTTGATATGTGAACAAATTATATATGAGATTGATGCCGCGGGAGAAATTGAGTGCGGTTCGCTCTGAGGACTTGGGGGGCTAAGGAAACATCAAATAAACGATTTCCGGTAATCTGGCTTGACCAGACCATTTGACTTTCTCAGTCATATTCCTTGTCAAGGCTGTTATCCATATCATAGAAGAGAGAGCCATCGTTGAAATACAGGCTCCTCAATGTTGGACCCAATGCTGGCATATTGAAAATCACTCCCTCAAATCCCCTCCTGTATCAGACGCTCACATAATCACAGTGAACTCCCTTCTCCTGTCCCCAATGCCTAGTCCGCCAGCCGATAACTCACAAGGGTATCCACCCTATGATTGGACGTGCTGAAATTCCTCAGCTGCACCTTCTCCCCATTCTCAATCTCCTTTGCATCTGAATCGCCCCATTCCATTGGCACTTCACTATCAGCATCCGCATAGACCAGGACGTTGAAAGTACAATTGCCGGCATCGAGTTGTGGGAGGAAAGTCACGGAGGCAGTGATTTGGCGGAAGACGGCTTGGATTTCGAGTTGGATTTCTTTTTCGGTTTTTTCGGGCTGTGGGGTGAGCATTTCGCTGTTTTGACATAGTCAGGAACCGCGGGGTTTCCTCTGAATTGACTGTTTGACATACGCTGATGCTGCATTCTCTTCTGGAGGGGCAGTATTTTCCTTGTCTGCCGGCTTGTTGGCGTCTCTTGACTTTGTCTTCTTGGGAGCTTTATCGAACACTTGGACCTAGATGGTTTGATCGTGAGTTCTGGATCAAAGTTCGAGTACAGCCAATGTTTACATCAAATTGCCATCGCTCAACATGCTCGCCCGTCTCTTTACTGGTTATCACAACGACAAGCTTTGATATCTTGCCCCCAGTCATCCATTTATTGAGTTGGGACATGATTCTTTTGATGTAGGCTTTGACCTGATCATCTGAGGTGACTAGTCACAAAGTCAGTACTGATATACCAGAACTGGAATGGGAGAACTCACCAAGCATGTTGAGGCCATATTTCTTGACTGGTGTGAAATCCTCTGCTGGGTATACACCTCGTTGGAATCTTCGAAGAATGAGCTAGAGGACTTTTCGAAATTGCAAAAACTTACAAGATAGAATTGATGGAATACTCGAACTGCGACCGTTATATCAGTCTAATGAGAAGAATACATCCTATTGAAGCATTTACAAATTCGGCGATGAGCTTAGAGGAACCTATTGCACGGTTAATTCCACTAGGCACGGTATCTGGGTACCTGAGAGATTACCTTTGAGCGAAAGCTTGTGCACCTTAGATTTCTCTTTTTCGGTAGACATTGCAGTTGAGCTAAAGTCTCGAGATTCACACAAGATTTAGGAGACTATATCTCAAGAGGTTCGATGTTTGGATTTCGGCTCTTTTTGGGTTGGTCCAGTAACCCTAAAGTGCCGAGCTTTAGCCGAGGACTTCCTCCCTTGCCTCCGCAGGTCGAAATCATTTCTCGCGGTACGTTTCTTTTGACATCAAGATCCAGAATAGAAATACAAAGATGTTAGATCATACACCGTGACTAATGCGACCATGTTTTCAGCGGATAATAAAGGTCCGGCATGACTCTAGGTTCCCGTTTCAATTTTCAAGACGCGCCTTCTCATTCTCTCCACCTCGGTACGCATCGAAGGTTGTTGGCAGTTTGGAAAAACGAATAGCCGAGATCCCACTTGAACGATTTCGTAACTTCTGCATCGTCGCCCATGTTGACCATGGCAAGAGTACCCTTAGTGACAGGCTCCTTGAGCTCACGGGTACCATCGAGCCAGGAGGGAAGAAACAGGTCCTGGACAAGCTGGATGTGGAGCGAGAGCGTGGTATCACGGTGAAGGCGCAGACATGCAGCATGATATACAACTATAAGGGGTTAGACTTCTTACTACATCTCGTGGACACTCCAGGCCATGTGGACTTTCGAGCAGAAGTCTCCAGGAGCTATGCCAGCTGCGGAGGGGCGTTGCTGCTGGTCGATGCTAGTCAGGGTATTCAGGCTCAGACCGTTGCCAATTTCTATCTTGCATTCTCGCAAGGCCTTCAATTGGTGCCTATAATCAACAAGATCGATCTGCAGTCAGCTGAGCCCGAGCGAGCGTTAGAACAGATCAAGGATACATTCGAGCTTGATCCGAACAAGGCTGTGCTTGTCTCTGCTAGGACAGGCTTGCATGTCGAAAAGATCCTGCCTACTGTCGTGGAGCAGATCCCCGCGTAAGATCGAAGAAGCGCTATATAGCCAAGCAGATTACTGACTTTGCCAGTCCCACGGGCGACCACCTCAAGCCGCTTCGAATGCTCCTGATCGACTCCTGGTACTCGACGTTCCGAGGCGTCATCCTCCTGGTCCGTCTGTTTGATGGTACTATCAAGCCTGGAGACCAAGTAGTTTCCTTTGCGACTGGACTGAAATACCATGTTGGAGAAGTTGGAATCATGTACCCTGATGAGACACCGCAGACTATGCTACGAGCCGGACAGCTTGGCTACATCTTTTTCAACCCCGGCATGAAACAGAGCAAAGAAGCAAAGGTGGGAGACACCTACACGACGGTTGGTGCGGAGAAGTTAGTAGCGCCGCTCCCTGGATTTGAAGAGCCAAAGACCATGGTATTTGTCGCCGCTTTTCCGACCGATCAAAGTGAGTATGGGCATCTGGAGGACAGTATAGACCAGATTGTCCTCAACGATCGAAGTGTTACCATACAGAAAGAGTATTCCGAAGCACTGGGATCTGGGTGGAGGCTGGGCTTCCTGGGAACGCTGCACTGCTCCGTGTTCGAGGATAGGCTACGACAAGAACATGGCGCAAGCATCATCATCACTCCACCAACTGTACCATTCAAAGTTATCTGGACGGACGGAAAGGAAGAAGTCATCCGCAATCCTGCCAAATTTCCGGACTATCAGAGTACCAATCTCTCTCGAGTCGCTGAACTTCATGAACCTTTCGTTTTGGTGACCATCACATTACCAGAGGACTACTTGGGCAAAGTCATCGAACTTTGCGAAGGAAATCGGGGTGAACAAAAGGAGCTATCGTTCTTCACAGCAACCCAGGTCATCCTAAAATACGATCTCCCCTTGGCTCATCTCGTCGACGACTTTTTCGGCAAGCTCAAAGGAGTGACTAAGGGATATGCAAGTCTCGATTATGAAGAGTCAGCATGGCGCAAAAGCAGCATCGTCAAGCTCCAGCTTCTTGTCAATGGGAAGCCCGTGGATGCCGTCTCCCGTGTCGTGCACACTAGTCAGACCGACAGGCTCGGACGACAATGGGTGACTAAGTTCAAGGATCATGTGGATCGCCAAATGTTCGAGGTCATCATCCAGGCCGCTGCTGGAAGGCGAATAGTGGCGAGGGAGACAATTAAGCCATTCCGAAAAGATGTCTTAGCGAAGCTTCATGCGGCTGATGTCAGTCGGCGAAGGAAGCTTCTGGAGAATCAAAAGGAGGGGAGGAAGAAATTGCGAGCTGTTGGCAACATTGCCATTGATTCTTCTGCTTTCCAAGCCTTTTTAGCGAAATAGACGTATGTCAAATCTGTCTCAGGTCTACTTGTTGGACTACTAGCAAACAATGATAGCTTCACTAAATCTATATTTCTCGCTACAAACACTGGTAAGGAATGAGTTTTTTGGAGTCAGGGGAATCTTTCGGGGCGAGGACCCCCGAAGAAGGCCGCTCCGGAGGTCGACTAGAATTACAAGGCTGACCCCTCGTACCCCACCAGACCACCGAGATTTTGGGCGCTGACTCGAAGCTCGAAATCAGCTAATATTGATCAGTATTTGCATCAACAACCATCTTTGAAGACGGCATCTATGCATTTACTATTTAATCATAAGATCTTGCCTCTGGCTAGTCATAGGTAGCACTAGACAGCCCACAATGGCTACTATGACAGAATCGGTGAAGGAGCAGGTGGTGGATACGATCCCCAAACGAATCAAGGAGCTCAAATTCGGGATCGCGTGAGTTTATAATGTCTCTTAGGAAAGCAAATATTGACCAGCTACCAGCTCTTCTCAAGACATCCTGAAACAGAGCGTTGTGGAAGTCTGTGACCGAGATCTTTACGACCTATCTCGGGACCGAGCCCCAGCCTACAATGGCCCACTCGATACTAAGATGGGTATATCCATGAAGACGGGACTCTGCGATACTTGTGGCGAAGTATTGCAGACATGCAACGGCCATTTCGGGTACCTCAGGCTAGCTCTGCCTGCCTTGCATGTTGGATACCTCAAGATGATTATTACTGTCCTGCAAGATATTTGCAAAGTACACATAACGCCCACGTACGGTTGGGTTTGGACTAATTCGTGGCAGAGTTGTTCCCATATTCTTCTCACGGAGAGCGAACGTCGGCAATTCCTTCGAGACATACGCCGACCCCATATAGATAACCTCCGAAAGACACAAATCTGCAAGAAAGTTAATGATCAGTGCCGAAAGACGAGCAAATGTCACGTATGCGGAACTATCAATGGACGGGTCAAGCGGGCTGGTACACATCCGTTAAAGATCATTCACGAGCAATTCAGCAAATTTGAGATATCAAAAGCGTTGAAGAAGACGCCCCCCCCTGCCAAAATCGAGTTTGAGAAGTCCTTCCAGGGAACTAGGGCAACTAACGACTTTATCGACAAGAACTTTAAGAAAGCCGTAGACGACCTGAATCCGTTACGAATTTTGAACCTCTTTAAGAGAATAAGCTCATCGGACTGCGAGCTTTTGGGCATGAATCCGGCTGAAGGGAGACCGGAGTTGTTCATCTGGCAGTACTTCCCGGTCCCCCCTGTTTGTATCAGACCATCGGTTCCGCAAGATGGTGCGACCACAGAAGACGACATCACCTCGAAGGTCTCGGATCTCGCATACATCAACACTGTACTCAGGGAAGGACTTGCGTCGGGTCAGCCAATAACCACGCTTATGACGCAGTGGGAATTCATGCAGGTACAGCTGGCGATGATCATCAATAGCGAACTCCCTGGGATCCAACCCAATAACTTTCGTGTTGCCATTCGTGGATTTTGTCAACGTCTGAAAGGCAAACAAGGTCGTTTCCGAGGAAATCTGTCAGGAAAGCGTGTGGATTTTTCTAGTCGTACTGTCATCTCTCCAGATCCCAATCTCGGCATCGACGAAGTTGCGATACCAGAGCTTGTGGCCAAAAATCTTACCTACCCTGAAAAGGTCTCTCGTTACAACATAGCGAAATTGCTGGTCTGTGTTCAGAATGGCCCGAGCAAATGGCCTGGAGCAAACTACATCACTAAAAAGCACAACGGGATAAAGCAGTCTTTGAAGTACGGCAGATCACATGCAGAGAATCTAAAGATTGGAGATATCGTGGAGCGTCATATTCAGGATCACGACATCGTATTGTTCAACCGGCAACCGTCTCTGCATAAACTTAGTATACTCAGCCACTATGTCAGGGTCAGACCGCATCGGACTTTTCGACTGAACGAGTGTGTATGCAACCCTTACAACGCCGATTTCGACGGCGATGAGATGAATTTGCATGTACCGCAGACAGAAGAAGCTCGGACCGAGGCCATCGAGCTCATGGGAGTGAAGCACAATCTGGCAACGCCGAAGAATGGAGAGCCTATCATCTCGGCTATACAGGATTTCATTACAGCCTCTTACCTTCTCAGCAACAAAGACGTTTTCTACGATAGAAAGACGTTTGCCAATATCTGCATGTATATGGTGGAAGGCAATATGCAAATCGATATACCACCGCCTACCATATTGAAACCCGTAATGCTTTGGACTGGGAAACAAGTATTCAACGTCATGATGCGTCACAACAAGGATTGCAATGTCCGCGTGAACCTTGATGGCGCTTGTCGACAGTACCGGGTTGAAAAGGGAGTGCCTCGAGACATGAACGAAAATGACAGCTGGCTCTGTATACGCAATTCCGAGATCATGTGTGGTGTCATGGATAAATCAACCATCGGTTCAGGAAAGAAAGACTCGGTCTTCTACGTGATCATGCGTGATTTCGGTCCAGATGCTGCCGTTGCAGCTATGAATCGTCTCGCAAGGCTTTCAGCTCGCTGGTTGACAAATCAAGGCTTCTCGATCGGTATTGGCGATGTCTATCCTGGCGAGAAGCTGACCAACTTGAAAAAAACGCTCGTCGAGAGGGCATATGCCGAGTGTGACACGGTGATCGATCATTTCAAGGCAGGAAACCTTGAGAAAGCCGCTGGTTGCAATGAGGAACAGACGATGGAGAACA
>JAABUL010001594.1_pt1 | contig 41903 bp, 36 predicted proteins | sample 5559151 | NCBI WGS metagenome assembly JAABUL01 (sample SAMN10711876, study PRJNA513368) | rock metagenome | isolation source: Antarctica rocks | place: Antarctica: Victoria Land, Pudding Butte sud | reverse complement strand
AATCCCTCCTCGCCGACCGCGACGACCTGCTCCGCCGCAAAGAAGACGAAGTCCGGGATCTGAAGCGGGGCAGGGCGGCTGGCGTGCAGACGAGAGGCAGCAGCGTGCAGCCGAGGAGTCCGAGGGGCCCGGGGAGTAGGGGTGCGAGTCCGGCGCCGATGGGGATGGGTGGTGCGGGATTGCTGGGGGTGGAGATGAGAAGGGGGGGGAGTGGGTTGAGGTGGGGGACGGGGTGAGATGGGGGGAGAGTTTTGGTTGGGGATTGCGGAGGGGGAGAAGGTTTGACGAGTTGCTATATGTAGATGGGCTTGGATGTTTTTTCTCCCCTAGTAAATGCGATATTTCCAGCTCCAAAATCCATGCATGCTATCCACCAACCGTCCCTCTCCCCCCCCCCACCCAGCCATATCCTCCTGACCAGCCAACCAACCATCCACCCACCCACCAACCCAATCCCTACAAAGCAAACCCGCCACCACCTCCCCCCTCTTCTCTCCCCACACGCCATCCACACACCCACCCCTCTCTCCTCCTCATCATAGCACAGCACACCATCCACACACACCCCTCTCTCCCCCTCTCTCAACACACCATCCCACACACCCCTCTCTCCTCATCCACACACCCCTGTCTCCCCCTCTCTCAACACACCACCCCCCTCTCCTCCTCATCCAGTACTTCTTCTCCCCATCCCCATCCCCGTCGACGCTGCTATCTTATTTTTTGGATTATTTTTGGTTTATGGATCTTTTGGAGGAGGAGCGGGAGGGCAGGTGCGGTGGAGGATGGGGGGATGGGGGGATGATGGGGGGATAGGTGGGGGGTTGATGGGTGGGGTGATGGGTGTGGGGGTGGGTGTGATGGGGATGATGGGTGGGGGGATGGGTGGGGTGATGGGTGATGGGTGATAGGTGGGTGGGGGTGGGGGATGGGGGGATGGTGAGTGATGGGTGGGGGGTGATAGGTGGAGGTTGATAGGTAGGGGGATGGGTGGGGATGGATGTATAGTTTGAGGTAGCGTGTAGCGTTTGCGATGGACGGGGGGGGGGGATTGGGAACGCACTGAAAGGAAAGAGGGATCCAAGGCTGAGAAAAATCGATTCATTCATATCATCGAGCTTTTCTCTTCTCCGTCATTATCCTCCTACCCCCTGCTCATACACAAACCCCAACTCCTCCATCGTCCTCACCGCCCTCCTCCCCTCCCCTTTTTCCACAAACGCCTTCTTGATCGCCGGAAACCTGCCCCTCGCCCACCTCTCCTTCTCGCTCCACTTTGGCGGCAACTTCCCCTGCTCCGGCCGCTTCGCTTCCATCGCCCAATCGCATAACGCGTTATGGTAGTCGAAATCCTGCGGGAAGTTCAAAGCATGGAATCTCCTTCCAGAGCCTTGGTCAGCTACGCGGCCGTTTTCCCAGCTGGACATGGAGAAGCGAGAGGGGAGGTCGAGACGGCCGGACCAGACACGCGCGACAACGGCGGCTTGGGACTCGCAGGTGCGGAAGGGGATAATGGGGAAGGGGAGGCCGATGAAAGCGATGGTGGGGTCGTAAGTGTAGAAGAGGTGCTTGTAGAGGTTTTGGGCGCGCTCGCCAGTGCGGATGAGTTGCGGGCGTAGGGAGGAGAGGAAGGGGAAGGAATAGAGGTAGCCGGTGCAGAAGAGAACTGCATCGATGTGGGATTCGCTATGGTTGTCTGCGAAGCGGATGGCTCTTGGGTGCGTTGGGGAAGGGGGGAGGAATTCGATGATTTCGGGGAGGGGGGTGGCCCAGGGTGGGGTTGATGGAGAGAAGAGGGAGGGGGATCTTTGGGAGATGAGGAGGGGGTGGGTGCTGAGGGTGCTGATTTGGGAGGCGATATCTACGCCCGAGGCGGAGTAGCCGACTATGAGGACCTTTTTACCGCAGTAGTCTGAGGGGGTTTTGTAAAATTTCGAATGGGAGATCGTTCCTGGGTAGGCCTTGTTCCATTCTTTGATGCCTTTGATTTCCGGTACGAAGGGAACTTTGTAGTGCCCGCTCGCTATTACGACGGCATCGTAGGTGTTCTCAGTGATCTTCTTGGATATTAAGTTTTTAGTCTTGACCGACCATTCTCTTTTGCCGTCTACAAGTCTCCAGCTGACGTCTAATACTTGGGCTTTAAACTGTACAAGATGCATAACGTCTTCTGCATGTTCTTCAAGATATCGAAGCACAGATTCGTGTCCGGGAAATAGTTGCTCGTCCTCAGGGAACGGCTTGTCGGAGAATTTCATGAGACAACGTGGGATATTCGTCTCAAGACGGTCGTACATTGGCGAGATAAATGTAGGTTCTCGAGCCACTCTACTATCCTCTTGAGTTTTTCCCTTTCTGTAATGCCATGTTGGCTCCTCGAGTGGCTGAAATGGATTCGTCTGCGGAACTTCCGTTTTGCCCTTTGGGGTATCTGGCGAGTAAACCCAGACACCACCAACCGAAGATTGTTGTTCAAAAACATCAATCACCGTAAAGTGGTCCTCTGCTACGAGATATCTGATACGGACTTAGCACTTGCTCCGGCACAGGCGCTCGCGGAAACAGACCAATGACGTACTTTGCGGTGGCGATACCCGCAGGTCCTCCCCCAACGATGGCGATGCGTCTGATATCTTTGAAGGGTGTGAAGTCCATGGCTAAAGGAAGGAAGCGTTTCTGATATAAGAATCAAATAAGACGAGTCTAATTAGATACAAGCAGAATATACAACAGTGTTAATGACGTAGTGAAGAATGAAACAGTCAAGACCATTCATTCGCTTTATAGTATAAGTCAAGGAGAAATCTGGTGCCATGATGATGACAATCTAGAGTCGAAGAAAGCAAAGCGGTGCATGTTTTTGTGGATGGTCAGGACGAGCCCTCCGAAGGGGGGGGGGGGGGGGGGGGGTTAGAGTAGCGCAATTTAAGTTCCGCCCCGCCCTCGGCCGCATCCGGACCTGTCAAGGCGGGCTTGGCGTATGGTTATGGGTACTCGACATCTCTGACTTTGGTTCGGTGAATATTCTACTCTACCTTTATGCTGCTCACATTCCGTCAACAAAGAGCATTTTGAGTCAGGACTATTGACGTGAAGTTTGGTGCATTGCAGGACATCATGGTCCCTGCAAAGTCAACTGAAAGCTGACCATGGCACCTCCGGCGGAACCACAGAACGAAATACAGAAAAGGGTTCCAATCGCGGACTTGAAACCTTCCCTCGAAACACAGCACACTTCGATCGCAGGAATAGTGACTTTAATATGGCCATACTCCTCATCCAGCAGAACACTCAGTCTGCTGCTTGTGGAGCCCGATTTCCGTTTGCGAAAACACAAAGGACAAGTCCGAATTCATTTCACAGGCTCAAGCGCGACGGCCGTTGCGAAAGCTGGTATAACAATTGGGGCTCAGGTTAGCTTGTGCTTAGTAGGAGTGCAATGGGCGAAGGATGAGTCTACACCAAGAACCCCGGGAAATGGCGTGGAGTGGGAGCTGCGGTTTGGGGAGCGCCTGGCTTTTCAGGTATGGAACCTATAATTACGAGTAAAGGCACTTTCTGATAAAAATCGTCAGATTGAGCGCGAATCGAACGAGCCCATGCTGTTGGATATCGACCACCCGGCTCCTTCCCCAACCCCGCAAGCCCTATCACCAACGCCGCCTCATACGCCTTCTTCCTCCAGTGTATTTACATTCCCTAAGCTACATTACACCGAGACATGGTCTTCCCCAGCGTTTCTCAAGCGCAGCCGTATGTCCACAAACCACTCGAACCTGCAGTATGACCCTTTTCAGGAAGAGAGTGACTCCGAAGAGAACAAGAGAAGGAAGAGAACCAAATTTGGGCGAGAAAGCGGTCAATGGAGGTTTGCGGATAGAACTCCGAGTCCAGAAAAGGGGGTACATTCTATTGACGCCCCTGCAACCGAGCCAACGGCAGCCGTTGTTGGAGAAGTAGAAGTTAGCGCAGGCCTGTCTCCGAAAAGCCTCAGCCCTGTACAGGATCAGTCAAATGAAGGAGCGGGTATCGAAGAGGATCAAAGTAATCGCTCTGGCCGTTCCAGTGAGAAAGCAAACAAAAATGTCAGTATCTTGGAGCAAAGCGAAGATGCTACTGGAGAGGTCCTACAAGGTACACCTGAAGCGCAGAATAAACTGGTGCCTTTACTACTTACTTCAGGTATAGGTGAGCTTATAGCAGAGCACGCGGATACTCTTGGCAGCAGAAGCGTAGGCGAGGATGTAACAGAATCCCAAGAGTCTCTGCAAAGTACTACAGGAGGCTTTGATGAAGACGAACCGATGGTATCCGGCCTAACGGAGAACCGAAATACACCGTCTGCTCCTATGAGTGCAACGGTCAACGAGGCTTCGATTATTGACTCAAAAGAATCTCCACTAGCCGAGAAAGTCGAGGCTGCTACCTCAGTGGTCCTGTCCCCAGCTCCAGAGTCCTTGGAGTTGGCGGAAACTCCAGGCTTGTCGTTGATGCAAGGGACTTCTGCAGAGCCAACAACATCTGATGAAGATTTAGATGACGACTTATCTGAGCGCGGAATGGACGAAGAATCCAGTGTCGGGGGTTCCGACTTGTCTATAAGCTCTGATGGAGAGCTTGGATCCTCAATCGTATCCAACGGGACGGCAAGTGAAGCTGAGGGCAGAGAATTGTCTCTCACTGAACCATACCAAGAGCGCGTGTCGGAGAGGCTCGAAAACGGTCATATATCAGCTGCGGATGCGGAAAGCCCGAATGGACTATCTTATTTCGGTCTGGACGGGTCGGCTTTCTCTCGGAGTCGATCGACTCCGAATTCTGTCACTCCCACCAAGGAAAGGCGAGAACCCATCAACAATCAATCTGATGCCGAAGATGAAACCAGACATAATGTCGAGGGTGTTCCTCTCCTACATACTCAAAGCGAAAGTGTAGAGGCAGATGTTGTGAAGACAGGTGCCATTAGAAATAACGCTGGGGATAGGAAGATCTCTCCAGAGGCTGAGGTGGCCAACACGTTCAAAGATCCCACCATGGAATACGATGCCGGAGAGGACGAGGGAGCAGAAACTTCAAACGATAGTGAAATCATGGCAACCTCCTCCAGTCAATCTCAAAGACAAATGTTTGATGCAAGACGGAGGCCACACGGAGACATTGACACTGGCGGACTCGAAAAGGAATCTTTCCTTCTAGACGTTGCGCAAAGACTCGTTCAGGACCATGCCATCGATGTCCATATTGCACCGTCTTCTAGCAGTGTAGAAGTCAATCCCGTAGGCCTTCAAGACGACGCAAAGGCAGAACTCGGTGAATCTGAGAAAAACCTCTCAAGACCATTTGCAGTGGTAGAGGGTCAGGGAGAAGCCATGGACACATCAAGTATCCCGCCAAGGGCATCGAACGTTGAAATCATCGACCTTGAAAGTGAGGATGAAGACGAAGGTTATCCGGAAGACATTCAGTCAGAAAACGTTCAGCCAGAAGACCTTCAATCTAAGACTGAAATTCAGCATACATTGCAAGAGCCCAGTTTCATGATTACACAGGACACCGGGGATGGAACACCATCATTTGGAGATAACTACCTTGAGACAAATCAAGAAGCTCAAGCCAAGGATCCGCCTCCATTGCAAGGCTTGAACCCTGTGGATGTAGAGACCGTCGAACCTCAGTTGCACATCACTAGTGACAAAGGATCACCCACGACAAACACTACTTCACTGCAGCGCTTGGGTAAAGCGGGCAATGATCAAATTGCTATCGACGCCGTCACCGATATCTCCAACGTTATGGACGAGGCACTGCATAGTCCTGACGACGAGTTTCCAGATATACTTGACCTGTTTGCAGCGAGCAGGAAATCGGTCACAGCGATTGAAAAGACCGCTGCGATAGGCCAGTTGTCTCAAGAAAAACCCCCATATTCTCAATATCCAGATATTGAGGTCCAACCGGAATTTGGAATACCGGTGAAAGAGGAGATGAAAGAGGAAATTAAGGAAACAAGCGAGGAAGTGAAAGAAGATATCGATGAAGAGAAATTGGAAATGCTTCCCGCAAGTGATCAAAAGCTCCAAACTCAGCTTCTGACCCCCAATCCAACGCAGCAGACAGAGTTGCTATCGGAAGAATCATCTTTGTCATTAAAAACTCTCCATGGAGACCAAGACCTACCAACACCAAGTCTGACCCAAAATGCCTCTGCTACCAACTTATTCCCCACTACTCCAAAACGACGCTCATTTGTGGAGAGGCTGAAAGAAATAAGAAGTCTTTCATCCAAGTCACCACGGACTCGCAGAAGTATTAATGCCGCAAGCCCGTGGTTCGCACCAAAAAGATCCAGCCAAATTATCCCTAACACCGACAGCGACAGCGTAGACAGCGAGCATTCGACCGGACAAATTGCCTCGGATGACGAAGAGCATCGGAAAGACAATCTTTCCGTAGCGCCCGCTCTTCAAACCCTACGACAGTCCCCAAGGCTCCACAAAACCTTGCCTTCCACCCCTCCACCCACTGCCCCTCAACCAACCCAGCACCCCGGCTTCCGAACCACCCTCTCCTACTTTGCTCCTCTTTCTAATCTCAGTGCACACTTCGACACCCCCACCGACGTACTCGCCACTATCGTCTCCAGCACCACCCCCACTCGAGCCAAAACCGGTCCGAAAGATTTCTACCAATCCCTCTACATCACCGATCCCTCCTCCGCCTCGTCCCAACCTCCCATCACCACCACCCGTATCTTCCGTCCCCATAAATCTGCTTTTCCGGATGTGGCACAAGGCGATGCAATCCTGCTCCGGAACTTCAAAGCGCAGAGCCAGGCAAAGCAATTGATGCTGCTAAGCACGGACAGTAGCGCCTGGGCAGTCTTCAGAAAGGGAAAGGAAGTGCAGATAAAGGGCCCACCAGTGGAATTTGCAGCTGAGGAGAGAGGATTTGTGAGAGGTTTATGGGGCTGGTGGGCAAGTCTTTCCAGCGACAAACGAGAAATTTTGGAAGCTGCTGTGCCCAAGGAGAAAGGGAAGCCGAAGCCGAAGGAAATGGACGGGAGAAGGGAGACAGCTACGCCGAGTCCGAGGAAGACAAGGGCGGCCGTTCGGCATGAGCTGCGGGACGGAACTACCTGGGTCGATGAGCCTGGCTCGGAAGACGAGAACAGAGAAGAGAGGGGAGCATCGCATGAAACCAGCACCCCAAGTCCGCGACGCACAAGGCAGCTTGTCAGGCACGAGTTGCGAGATGGGACTACGTATACGGATGGGAAACTAGGTGGCAAGTATGGGGTGCATGAGCTGAGGGATGGGACGAGGTATAAGGATGGGGATGGGTGAGGTGAGGTGGGGTGAAGGGGGGAAAGCGATGGTTGAAGGATGTGTTATGGGGGTGTTTCGAAAAGTGAAGGGTGGGCATAGCGACTGGTGTTGCTTCTGGTACGATGCGAGGCTTCTGCGCTTAGAGGCTGTCGAGGGCTTTGGCGCTGGTGTAACTCGGGGGTTGAATTAGAAGCAAGGGATGTATGACTAGCATCTATGGCTTAGGTGTGAATATCTAACGCAGCTTGCTTTTGGGCATACTATCCTCAAACAAGAGGGGAGCTGAGTTTCGATTCACTCAAAGCCATGTGAAGAACGAACCCGCATCCTTGACTCACTTCCTGATTCTCACATATAAGTGCAAAAAAAACATCCCCACCTCCATCTCCATCTCCACCTCCACCACACAACCTTCATTTCCACACTCCCCTCCACGGAAAAAAAACAACAGGCAAAATGTCCAAACCCCCGCGAGCATCTCGCGCTCAGAAGAGAGAAAAGCCAGAAAATCCATTCCATGAATCAGCCATGACGCACAAGCCTCACCTCCCGCCTCCAGCATCTCCGAGTCTCAGTCCCGAGCCCATGAAAGCGCCATCGCCTTCTCCGCTTTCTGTTGGCGAGTATCTGAACACCATGAGTGCGGATGGTGGGGGAAGTGGTGATGTGTGCAAGGAGGCGGTGGTGGGTGAGGATCGTGGGGCAGGTGGCGGTATGCGAGTGGAGGGGTTGGGACTTCGAGGTGTGGATAGCAGCAATCTCGAGGATAGCGTGTCTGATATCGGTACCTTGTCGCCTGCGGGATCGGTTCAGGGGCAGAGCATCCATGAGCTGGAGAGGAGGCTGGCTGTTAGGGCGACGCTTGATAGTCTTTGGGGATGTAGTTGGGGAAAGGGAGGGTTTGATCCTATTGTGGTTGATGGGGAAGATGTTTTTGGGGAGCTGGTTTTGGAGAAGGGGGAGGAGCAGATAGAGAGGGGAAGGGGAGAGCAATTGGAGAAGGTGAGGGGAGTGGAAGTGGACGAGCAAAATAAGACCAACTGGGATGGTGGAAAAGCGAGTGCTTCGATGCCAAAGCACGAAAGCGAAGGTGTCTCAAGCTCGAGGAACAGTGAACAGGCGCATCGAAGTCAAGGTCGGCACCACTGCCTCCTGGACGGGCATCTCTTCAAGGAGCGTGGGGTTGAGGCCATTGGCGAAAGGGGATATAAGCAGAAAACGAAGAATAAGATCGAGGAGAAGACTATTAAATGCTGGGGATGCAGTGAGAAAATCGCAGAAGAGCAGAGCTGGGTGTGCGAGGTCGAGGTTTGTGGGATGGTGGCTTGTAGGGGTTGTGTAAAGAGGTGGGAAAAGGAGAGAAAGAAGAGGGTTGTTGCGGGCCAGAAGGGAGTCATGGAATGGTTGGGGTCGTAACGGGGCACATGGCGGTAGTGCTCAGATTATGAGCGGCTGAGGGGGCAATTCCTCTATGGTTTGGCGACTCTTGCTGTTTGCCCAGACTGATTGCATGCGACAATGGCGAGGATGAAGACTGGCTTCTCTTGCATAAGATCTAGTCTCCAGATTCTATGGAAGCTAGATTAATAACAGTTTACCTATTCTTACCGGTCCCCAAAAGAGTATACCTCAGACAAAGAAGTGCTTGTGCACCTAGTCACATACGAGAGTGTAGGGCATCTACTTGAAGAAGTCAGTGCTGCTTGGGCCAAGTAAACAGGTATAATTGATCAGGTTGTCCTCGTATCAGTCTTTGCCTTTCAACCTCATACCCAACCAGCGCCAAGCGTAAAAGCAAGAGTGTACACGCGGCTGAGCTCTCGGATTACCAGAGCTGTAGTGTCTTCATATAAATGCAAAAGAGCAACAGATTATAGAGAAATTCCACTGACCTGAGAGGCCTCATGACCCAACGTATGGAGGTGTCCTGGCAGCAAAGATGATAGGATGTCCCGATATTCAGGTCGTCACCGCATCATGGGTAGCTCGCACAAGGCGGCCCTCGTGATGACGGTTTTAGAAGCGGGTTGGGCGTACTCTCGACCTACACATCGGAGTCGCCAGCTGAGTAGAAAGAGTTGAGTTCGAGCTGGTGATGATTTGAGTTGGTGGTCTTGTTTATAGAAGAAGGAGAAGAAGAAGAAGAAGGGAAAACAGAAACCGACGAGACTTGACAGTGACAGGGGTCCAATTTAGACTCTAGTGGGGAAATGCCGCTAAACATTTCCGTACCTGACGGCGGCCAAATCCTTCACTCGAGAGCTTTCATGATTGACCTTTATACATCCTTCTCTCCAACTCTGTACTACACCCCCCGCATAAACACACTTCTTCGCACTGCTGACCTGTAACTCCTCAAAGATCCATTCTTAACTTGTCAAAACTGTCACCAGCATAGTCATACACAACAGGCAAAATTTGCTTTGTACCGCTTCTTTACCCCCCCCCAATTCTACCACCCGTTGCACCACGAGCATATGCGGCCTTTCAACTGCCTCAATCGCTCTGAATTAACATCGCTTCTATAAACGGTATTCATGGACAACCTGTGGCAACGCCGCTCCAAGTGGGTATTCAGCGGGTCTCTTTACGTGCGAATCTACTGACCACGGACGCAAAAGCTCCAGCAAGCTCTCCCTGTCTACGTCCAATTCAAACAGTACCAATAAAGAGGTCAACAAAACCGATTCCCCCCGTCCCTATTCCGCCGCGAAAAGATTTGGCGGTGAGGGTTCCGCTAGCGGCAAATCTAACCCTTTCAACGGCATTTCCCCCTTGTCCGCTACAACCGTCGCCTCTCCTACAACCGGTGCCTCTTCCGCCTTTGGGCTTGGATCAGGCGCATTTGCGTCTTTTGGGTCTTCCGCCAAGACTCCGAAAACACCTGGCACTTCCCTGGAACTTGGCAATCCGGTTCCCTCCACACCGGGCGAGAAGCGCGAGAAGGAAGGGGCAGATAACAAGCCGAAGGTTTCAACATCATCCCTCACCAGCAGATCGTCTAGCGCAGCATCAGAACATCCTCTTAAGTCTACCTGGATCGTTTGGTACAGACCGCCAACGTCAAAATATTCGGACTACGAGAAGTCAACAATACCACTAGTATCGTTCTCCACCGCTGAAGCCTTTTGGACGGTATACACTCATCTTAAGCGCCCTTCTACGCTTCCTTCAGTGTCCGACTATCACATCTTCAGGAAAGGCATTCGGCCTGTTTGGGAGGATGAGGAAAACAAGAGGGGTGGAAAATGGATTGTGAGGTTGAAAAAAGGGGTATCGGACAGATACTGGGAGGATCTCTTGCTTGCGATTGTCGGCGATCAATTCGCTGAGGCTGGGGAGGAAGTCTGCGGTGCCGTCCTAAGTGTGAGAAGTGGTGAGGATGTGCTTAGCGTCTGGACGAGGATTGACGGTGGAAGAAACATCAAGATTCGGTGCGTTGGCCCCTCTTCTAATCTGTCGACAATGGCTAACGCTGTGCAAGTGAGACTATCAAGCGCCTTCTTGTCTTTCCTCCCGATACCAACATTGTCTGGAAGAGCCATGACGATAGCATTGCACAACGTTCGGCCATTGAACAAGCACGTCAGGAGAAAGGTGCCGGCACAGGTCCGCACCACGGGTTGAGCAAGAAGCGTGATACCCAGACTGACGAATCCAATGCAGAGAAGGTGAAGCAACCGTCATTATGACCTGCAAGGGAAAAGAATTAGCTGTACGATTATTGATGAATTGAGCGAATGCATATATGTCGTGGGCGGTTATTTTCATCCTTGTTGCATCTTTGGATGGTTGCATTTGCACGAATCCCCATTGAGCCCATATGTTGTATATTACGCTTATTGGATACCTGGTTCTCGCGTTCATAGCGCTGAGACCATGATACGAGAAACAGACGGTCGCTCGTTGATCGCTATATGAGCCTAATCGCTGTCAGATCAACCATTGTGTAACAATGTTTGTGATGTGATGTGAGAAGTCCAAGCCCAAAACCTCAACCATTCCATGCCGAAGACCTTCATCCGATGACTTCACTCTATTTCCTGTCGTTTCCCTCAGCTAGAACTTCTAATATCATTTTAATATCTTTTACGTGACTACTATCATTGTTTCAATGTCAGTCAAACGGGTCATACATATCTTCAAAACGGAAACTTGCTTTCTTCCTCACATATTCCGCTTTGAAAAGGCAGCTAAGCTTAGGTGAGCGACACAGAGCGTCTTTTGATCCCGTAGCTATGATATATCTTTAGTGGGATTCCTGATCGGTGCACCGCCTGAAACAGCACAAATGAGGGCGGGAGTCTGCAAGAGAGAGAGCAGTAATTTGGCCTCGGACTTAATAATTCCACTGGCGGAGATAATCCCGCACTTGGCTTTTGGGACTGATCACATATCATTCTCACAGCAAACGTCAACGCGCCGACCGAAACAAGTTTTTGAAGCCAGGACAAAGAATGATACAGTGTACCCCAACTCTCTGGCTTCTTGTCAATTCCAGTCTCCAGTTCATGGTTCAGAAACCCCAAGCCAGACTGAAGCAAGCTTCAAATTCCAGAGATTGTCCGGAACCTCTGCGGACGAGCTCCAATACCTTGGACAACATCGGTATGACTATATCCCGGTCTCTTGAGAATCTACTCTTAACTCATTCTACTGGCAGTACTTTACGGGACACAGATGCCATACCTATAGCCAGGTCGGCAAAACGTGTGGTGTGGGGTATGGCAGGAAAAGTATGTTGTCTGTCCAATTTTTTGGTGAATGCTGACGAATTTTATGTAGATTCCTGGTGGTGGTTTCCAACCCAGAAATACTCTCCACACTAGCTCACAGGTGCCTCTCTCAAATGCGCAACCTTCAACTACGCGAGGCTTCGGTGGGAGTAAGAGACGAGCTTTGGAAACTCAAGTTGTTGTTGGCGATAATGTTGGAAAGGCCCCTCAGATATTGGACCTTGACATCTTGATACCTGATGCCAAGCGACGGAAAACAGGGCTATCAACATATTCTCCGGATCCAATTCAGAGCACTGCCGACAAAGAGCTGGATAGTCTGAACCCAGAGGATTATACCCTTGAGCGTCAGCAATCTCACGATAAATCAAATAAACCAGCCTCAAGTAAAAGTCTGGGTTCGGCCCTGTACGTCAATGGAAAGTCTCTTACCAACAATCGCGTTACAGAATATCTATTACTTGAGAACATCATGGATAGCAGTGCCAAGAAAAAGACTAAGTATCGTGGCGACAGATTCCAGCCACGTTTCCCTACATCATCTAATACCCGTGGAATACCAATAGATTCCGCTTCATCAAAGTCCAATCCAATCGATCTTTCGAGGGCCGATGGATCAGTGGAGGGTAAAAAGAAGCACAGGCCTCCGCCAGCCTATCGGGGGACCGCAAGAGACCCGACGAAAATTACGTCGGCTGCTGAGGGCGTTAATAAGCCTTCTCAACTACGGGATAATGGGGAACGCTCAAGACATTTCGAAAACCCTGAGACACAACCTTCCCTGGTCAGAGCTCAAAATGGCCCGAAATCTCAAGATGGAAATCTTGCAAACCTATTCAGGGATACCAACGGCAAGCGAAGAAGTATGGACATGAGCTGTAGCTCTGATGAGCTTGATAGTGCAACCACGGTAGGAGTTGTTGTGAACAGATCTCCAGGAAGGCGGATGACCCCACAGCCAAGGTCACGCCGCGATAGTCCTACGAAAGATTTATCATCCACCCAGAAGGCTTTGGGTTCTCCGAAAAGGGAGTTGCGCCTACCGCCAAGTATGATTCCCCCAACTACATTCTCTAACTCTGGTGCAAAACGTCAAGGTCAAAAGACCTCATCCTACGACAAAGAGAAGAAGGCGTCCTGGGGTATCCCTTTAGCCGGCATTAGTTTTGCTGGACAATGGAAGAGGTCGAACAGTCTTGGCCTCCAGTTTGACGAGAACACCCAATCTTATGTCGTTTTAGATGAGGGCAAAAACCTTGCAACCAGCTATACCAGTCTTCGAATCCAGCCAAAAAAGCTACTTAAGGTCATTTGGGCGGAGTCCGGTGGGAAAATGCGCTTCGAGTCGTCTAAAAGCGGTAACAACGATACTAAATTAGACCTAGAAGTTAATTCCGAAAAGCATTCTCGTGATCTGATCGCGAGGCTACAAGAGAGCAATGAAATCAAGGTAGCGAGCAAACCTCGGGATATAATGGAAAGAATGTTCAGCAATAACATAGCTCAGCATAGTAAGGCCTCATCTTTTGCTCGCCCCGTCGTGGCGCAGGTGCCCGAAGATGTGCAGCTTGCTACCAGGAATAAACAGCGACGTGATGAGGCGAGAGACCAAGAGGCATTAGAGCATAGTAATTCTAAGCGTTCACGTGTGAGACCTCGAACAATTGATCGATTGACCGGTGGAAGCTACCAAGATTCTAATTCGCAAGCGCCAAAGGCCCAGAGCAAAACTGCATCAATCTTCAAAGACATCCTGGAAGACGATACAAGCAATCCCGGGATTGGTACTATGAATGGCGAAGTAGATCATCTAACAAGGCTGGATAGTATACTTGAGAATAGTCAAGCTCAGAACTCCCATATTCCTCAATCGCAAATTGAAACACGTGCAAGATTCAGAAAGCCGAAAGAGCAGTCTCCGATATTTGATGACTTCCCAGAAGAAGAAAGGTATTCGAAAAAGTTCGGTCTGGGTACCCATTGGGCCAAATCTCTGGTTTATCCTAAAGTCGGAAAGAAAAAGACTACTGTCGAATGGTCTGATCTTGAGCGCTTGGATGAAGGACAATATCTTAATGATAATCTCATTGGATTCTATCTTCGCTTTCTCGAGCACCAAGCGGAAGAAAATACGCCGGAGCTTTTGAGGAAAGTCTACTTCTTCAACACGTTCTTCTTTGCGAGTCTCACAAACACGCAAAGGGGGAAGAAGCCGATCAATTACGAGAGTGTTCAGAAGTGGACAAGAGGTATCGATCTTTTTACCTATGATTACGTGGTCGTACCTATAAACGAATCGGCTCATTGGTATGTTGCAATTATTTGTAACCTGCCTGAACTCATTCAACATCCGGCCGCTCAAGAGGATGACATCGTGGCACCGCCTCACTCTGACCCTGAAAGCGCCGGCGAGGCTCCCAATGAAAGGCCTGCGGAGTCCGTTGACCCAGTCACTACTCCAGCTGCTCTTGTCGAACGCGCTATTATTCCAGACTTGATGGATGACGTGCCTCAAGAGCAAGAGCCCACCGCATCGTTTGCAGACATGAGTCTGGAGACGGAGGCAGAAAAGTCTTCACAGAATAAGCAAAAAGATGGCGGAATAGATATCGGCGCCGGCATCTTAACGGCCAATGAATCGAGAGAGGAGGACCAGGAGATGCTTGATGCACAACTCAAGGGGAATATTACGGAATCGTCAATTCTGGAGGGTGCCGGAGCACCTAAAGCAGCAGACTCACGTGAAGAAGCACAAGCCGAGCCGAAAAAGAACGAACCCACCATTGAAGACCCATGCTCAAAAGCTTCTGTTTCGAAGAAACGGAAGCGGAAGTCTCTTCCACCAGTCAAAAAGATTGACGCTACCCAACCAGCCATCATCACCTTTGACTCACTTGGAGCCGCTCATCCGCCGACTATCAGGATCCTCAAACATTACCTGCGTGAAGAAGCGATAGCAAAGCGAAATGGATTGGAATTCGATGAATCGCAGTTAAAAGGCATGACAGCAAAGCAGATACCTCAACAGGATAATTTCAGTGATTGTGGTTTATTCCTGCTTGGGTACATGGACAAATTCCTTGAGAGCCCAAAGGAGTTTGTTGAGAAGGTCGTAAAACGGGAGTATGATATCAAGAAGGATTGGCCGAGGATGGATCCAAGCGAGATGCGTACCAGCTTACGGACATTGATCCAAACACTTCACATTGAGCAGGAGAACGAACGCCTCCAGGAGAAGAGGGAGAAGGTAAAATTGGCCGGCAAAGTCGTCGACAAGCAGCAGAAAGAGCCTGAGCCAAATCCGTCTAGCGATCCCCTTCAGCCCGATGAGACGAACCGTCAATTGGCGACGGTGCCTAGCGCCTCAAATCGACTCCATGAGGCAGATGCAGATTCGAAAACCGTGAAAACAAGAGCTGACGCTTTGCAAGGCGCACTCACAATTGACTCGCAGGAGTCGGGCAAAGCTACTGATCGACCTACAAAATTACCTGCCAAGGACAAAGCAACCGAACCTGCACAACCTCACCTCGAACCCACGCTTCCCGCCCCCACACCCCCAAAAGACCCTTCCATCGTAATAATCGACAGCCAACCTGCAGTCCCAAATCCCTCCTTCCAACCTCAAAACCCCGATGCCTCCCTCTCCTCCCCCACCCTCGCCTCCGAAATCGCAGACTCCCAACCCCTCACCCACCCTGCCGAACCCCCTTCCTCGCCGCCCATACTCCCTAAACGACCCCGTGAAGAAACAGAGCAGAGTGAAAGCCATGACGAGCTTCCTTCCTCAGCACTGCCGAAGAGCCTTCGTGAGGAAATTGAGCATATTGCGAGTCATGACGCACTTCCCGCGAGAGATCCAGCGGCGGGGCAGGAGAACGAAGAAGTTGGGATCAGGCCGAGACGACCTAAGGAGAAGGGAAGGGAGACGGAGAAGGAGAGAAAGAGGCAGACGAGTGTGGTTGAGATTGATGACTGAACTACTTTTCTTTTCCTTTATTTATCTCCAAGAAGGCTCTTCCGGAAAAGCAATTTAGGCGCTAAGATATCGCTGGAAAAGATCGCTGCGTTGCTTGCCGTCTTTCCTCTTTTCTTCTTGCTTTACTCCAATGTGCAGGGGACGGGGGCATAGCGAAGGGAGTCCCTGCTAATCTCATCCATCTTTTGCTTCTTGCTGGAACGGCGGCTTCCATATACATTTTTCTACGGGGCGGATGTCGCTTGGTAACGGTTTGTGGAAGCGAAGCGACCTTTAACAATTAGAACTGGGAATGAGACCTGCTTGCTTGGAGAGTGCTGCGTTCCTAATTTCCTACATGGACAATCCCCCCCACCCCCACAACTCCCCCAACCATGTCAGCACAAGAAATAAGAGTAAAGCACAAGATAAGAACCCTCTAGAAGCACGAAGCAACTCCCTCGCCCTTCGTCCTCACAATAATAGTCCCTTGTCCATAAAAGTGCAGAAACGAAAGCCAAGGCCGATTTTTATTGCCAGCGCTTTTACCGGGTACAGTAGTAAGTAGCATTTTAAAAAAAAGAAGAAAAAAAAAACATAATATAGTTTTGGAATGATGATGATAAGACGGTTATTTAGACACTGGGAAAAGCCCAAGACTGTAGGTGTTGGCAGATGTATTGTTCTTTGATTTTCCGTGCTTTGATACGGAGGCTGAAGATGCGATGCGATGCGATACGATGCGATGCCATGTCGTTGGTTTCAGTTTCTGAAGAAGCAATGAATGCGTGAGGCATGGGATGGTGGGGTGGATATGTAGGAGAGGGAGGTGGATTGGTATTGTGGTGCTTGTTTTGGGATTGGAATGGTTTTATGCTATCGCCCACGAAATAATGTATACCTACACTAACCATCACAACGTTTGTATCTACCTATACAACCCCCTCGATTTCCTCTATCTACCCCCACCTATCCCAATATCGACCCCCCATCGCCATCGCCACCCCTCCCCAAAACCCCTCCGCACACTCACACCACACTCACCCAACCCTACACCCCCTCGCAACCCCCACCCCCGGATCCCTCACCACCGCCCACGCCGCCCTCGCCCCCACCTTCTCCATATACTTCAGCTGCACCATCCTCTCCTTCGCGCCCTCCTCCTCCACCCTAATCTCCGCCACATCCCTAAACGAAACAGGCGGGTTAATAATCACGAGTTTCTCGACGCGCACATCCTTCATCGTCTGCAGGTACTGTTTCGCCTTCTTCGAACTCGCTGCTGTTTCTGGCGCTAAATCCGATGACGAAAGCACGCCGTCGGAAAAGGTGAAGCGGCGGTGGATGTACGCACCGGCTTCGTAGTCGAAGGTCTCGCCGTCGTCGAGGTAGAGGGAGCCTTCTGCGCGGCCGGTGTCGTCGAGCACGATTACCAGGGTGAAGGGGTCGAATTTCATGAGGCCGCTGCTGCGGCGGGGGCGGTCGCGGCGGGGGAAGATGTGGCCGGCTTGCATGAGCAGAGGAATTTTATCCAGGGGGGCGGGGATGGAGACGGTTTTGCCGCCGCCGTGGTGGGCGGTGTAGTCGAAGTAGTCGTAGTATGTTTCGCCAGGAGGAAGATACATGTCGACGGAGTCGGCGGACTCGGTGACAACGGGTTTTGCCAGGAGGCCGGTGGAGCCGAGGTACAATTGGTCGTCGAGGGCGAAGGCGGCGGTGTCGGAGGGGTGGACGTAGTAGTGGGGCCGGACGATGGGGGCGCCGGTGGTGGAGGATTCGTGGAAGGCGGTGTACCAGGCTGGCAAAAGGCTGTAGCGGAGGCGGAGAGCTTGCGTGATGATGGATGTGTATGGTTCGCCAACCAAGTAAGGTTCGCGACGACGTGTGTCGATATGCGCATGCCCTCGGAAGAATGGGTAGAAAGCCCCGGCCTGGTACCAGCGAGTCTGAAGCTCTTTTGATGGGTTTCCGAAAAAGCCGCCGACGTCAGCGCCGGCGAAGGGAAAGCCGGCGATGTTTTGAGAAAGAACCATGGGAATAGAGGCGGCGAGGTGGGGCCAGGAGGCTTGGTTGTCGCCGGTCCACATGGCGCCCATGCGCTGAGAACCGGCGAAAAAGGAGCGGGTGAGGACGAAGGGGCGTTTCGGCGAGGCAGGGTCACGGTGCAGAAGGGCGTTGTAGGTGGCATTGACGAAAGTTAAACCGTTGAGATTATGCACATCGCGATGTTCCCAGTTGTCGTGATGGAGGTTATCCTTTGGCATAGTGGTTTCTGGGCCGTTGAAGACAGAGGGTTCGTTCATGTCGTTCCAAAGAAAAGTGTTGGGTGCGGTACCTAGGAAGGAGGAATAAGAAAACAGGGATTGCCACCAGGAGATGGCGGAGGGGTTGAAGCAGTCGATCCAGTGGGATGAACCGGGCCAGCACCAGCCTTCGTAGATATTGTTGTCTTTGTTTTTAACCGCGAGGGATTTGGATTTTAGCTCCTCGACTACAGAGTAGCCGCCTTCATTCTTGATGTGAGGATCAATGATTACGACCAGTTTTCTCTCGTGGTCATCTAGCTGCTTTTGCATGGCGATTGGGTCATGGAAGGTGTGAGGGTCCCAGGTGAAGTATTTCTTGCCGTCGGTGTACTCAATGTCAAGCCAAATGATGTCGTACGGAATCTTGAATTTGTCAAATTTTCTGTCAACGTCTTTTACATCTTCATCCGATACGTAATTCCATCTGCACTGATGATATGCTATCGCGAATTGCTGGGGTAGCGTGGTATATCCAGTCAAAGCGCTGTAATCTCGTATCACATCCTTGGGAGTCGGGCCCATGAAGACGAAAACATCTAACAGCCCACTCTCCGAGAACCAATGAGTTTGGGTGTCCGTCTTGGCCCCTATTCCAAGGCTCAATGGGTTGCTTGATTCCTTGGCCTTGACGATATCAACCCAGGTCTCAGCAGCATTGAGCCAGAACACTCCGACAGTAGAATCTTTGCGGTGAGCTTGCATAAATGGGATTGCTCCATATAATGACATAGGGCTATCCATTTCATACTCGAAAACATCGCTATTGTAGAGTCGGTAAGGTTGATCAAAGTTGTCAGAGCCACCGCTAGATGAAATTAGTCACGTAAAGCAATCGACAGCGAAGGCATACCGAGTTTGTTTCAACGACAGCGGTCCAGTGTGCCCTGGAATACCAAAGACGTGTTCATAACCTGGAAAAGTGATGTCGATTCCTACGCTCTCGGGACCTTTGGGCTTGGAATCTGTATTTCCACCAAAGGTTTCCTCCCACCAGGTACTCTCATCCTCGGAAACATCGGTAGTTGTCTCTTCCTCCTCCCCCTCCTTTTTCTCTATCTCTACCTTCGGTCTCCAGTGTTCGTAGTTCAAAAGGCCTTTTCCGTTAAGCTTGACATGGATCTGGTCGCCTCGGTAGAAGTCAATGGCGAATGGGAAGTGATGTACCACAGCTTTGTACGTATTGTCAGGCCCGTACGTTACGGTCGTAGTATCTTCCCTCAACTTTCCTGTAGCGCCCTTATTTCGGCTCAGCCCACCGACTATGGCCCAATTGGAGACCTCGTTGTAGCGCTCTTTGCGCGCCACACTCCCATGTCGAAGATCGATGTCCCCTTTCTGTCGCTTCTCCTCGTCTACAGTAACCCTCGCGACTCCAGAGTCTAAGAAGGCGATGGTGAGAGGTAGTCGCACAATTCCCGCCCCGTCGCCAACAGATTTTGAGATAATGCCCTTTAGTTGGCCTTGTTGCACTGATATCGTACTTGGATCGAGTGTGTATGGAGATGTCCAAGAAGAGCCCTTCGAGGTAGCTTCATCGGCATAGGCTCGATTTCTTTTGCAGAAGCCAGATTGGTCGCACGTCTTGAAGTTCTCATGTTTCACCGAGACTACAGATTATCGGTAATTAGCACTGCCCTCTAACGCTATACCTCGAATTATTCAACGCGGCGTTGGGGCGGAACTGCTGGCTTACCTGCAGGAACAACAAAAGCGAAGATGGCAAGATAAGATAGCAAAAAGGAAACATCACAAAAGAGAAACATGATGAGCACCGATCCACGATGTGTACCGCAGAATTCAAAGCATCAAGATGTACAATATGTTCCTTTCAAGTTAATATTGACCTGTCCATTTTGATATTGCACCCAAGGCCGCATCCGTCCGCCGTATCCACTAAACGGAAGCTAAATCTATTTACCCGACGACCTGCAGTAGCACTCGCACCATCTCCCAAAACAGACCAAGCCTGCCCCACCATCACACGCACTACGATAACCCAAACCATGGCCGACAATAATAATAACGAGCATCCCACTGAAGATTCCTCTTCTCAAGATCCTCCCATATACAAATATCTCAGCCCAAAGACTCAAGCCTATCTCAATCAATCTCACCGAGCGAGACTTGAGCAGGAAATCGAAGACAAAATGAGTGCTAACGAGCAGACGTGAGTGGTCAAAAGGATATGCCCCCGCTTGCAGTTCCTGGCGGTGAGCTGAGAGTTTCACAGCTTCATTGCTATCAAGCCAGATGGTGTTCAGGTATGCAATTGAGTTCTGCCAATAATGCTCTTTCGGAGAAAATGCTGAGTCATTATCAGCGCGGACTTGTAGGCGACATCGTCTCCCGCTTCGAGAAGCGAGGGCAAGTCCCTCCTCAATCGATCGCCCGTCATGAACGTCCAAAGTCTAATAGACCATGTAGATACAAGCTTGCTGCCATTAAGCTATGCACACCTTCGAAAGAGCACCTTGAGAAGCACTACGAAGATCTCTCTGAGAAGCCCTTCTTCAAGGGTCTCGTCACCTATATGCTGAGCGGTCCTATCTGTGCTATGGTTTGGGAAGGCCGAGACGCTGTTAAGACTGGCCGAAGTACGGTTTAATCCTTCACACTTACTCAATTGCCTACCGGCTGACCAAATCATAGCTCTCCTTGGTGCTACCAACCCTCTAGCATCAGCCCCAGGTACTATTCGCGGGGACTACGCCATTGTGCGTTCTCTTCTCTCCTAGAAAAATCCTTGAAGCTATTACTAACTCGGCTTAAAGGATGTCGGCCGCAACGTCTGCCACGGCTCCGACAGCGTCGAAAACGCAAAGAAGGAGATCGCACTGTGGTTCGCCAAGGGCGAGGTCATCGAATACAAGAAAAGCCAGTTTGACTGGATCTATGAGAAGCCATAGGTCGTTTATTAAGGTCGGGGAACAGAGATAGAAGGACATCAATGATGACGATAAATTCGGGTTTTGGCGATTGATAAAAGTCACGATGGCAAATGAACATAGATGAGACGTCCTGAAAAGTCCGAACGTTGTGATTGTGTCGTTCAATCTCCCTCGAGCGTGAATTATGATCTTGAGCAGCTGTCTTTCCAATACGCTCTCCGATACTCATGAAGCAGTGTTTTCGTTCATCCCCACCGAGGCCCATTCCCAGACTCCACATCTATCTTTGTTATATACTTTTCCCCTAACCATAGGTATAAGTTACTTGGCCTCTATAATCTTCAAGTCACCACGACTTCTCCAAATCGAAGGTATTCCCCCGATCCTTGCTGAGCTAGCTTAGCAAAAGCCCACATCAAAGTCCCACCCGGGTGTCGTCTCAATTGCGTGACTCAGATGCTGTTCTTGCTAACCCAGTCAAATACCTTTGTATGAATCTCCTGGACAGTGAAGATCCGGGTCTTTGGCATTGGTTGTGGGTAGGGGTCTTCTGGGGTTGACTTTGTTAACTTTGTTGGTTTTTGGATATTGCGGCTTGCTCTTGGAAGCGCGGTGATCTACAGGATATCTCGCCCTCTGCAATCATTACAGGTCAATTTTTCCCTTTGATGATTTCAATAGGCGGGTCGGGAGTCGTCCAATTGGAAACCTCAGCCAGCCGGTATGGCGGAAGTGTTTGAGAGAAAGTGTACCTATTTGTTTAAACAAATGGAAATTTTTGATTATCGGCATCGTAATTTGGACACGTGGAAATGTAGATATGATTATAGTCGAAAGAGGAGAGGATGTCCAAACCGGGAAGCACAGTCGTATGATTATGTCATTAACAACTCGATGTCTCGTTAGATCTGGTCCCATTCCGTGGTATATGGTTTTGCTGCAGTCGTATATTCATAAACCCAGTCCAAAACGAAACCCTAATCCGTCAAATTTGCCCAGTGGTATCTGTCACATCCATCCAGACTCTCGTTAGTACCGTACTCCACGTACCTGGATTTTCACTTCGGCTCAAACGCCGCCTGCAATATCCCCATGGTAAACGTCAACACCACCATCATACAAGCCGTAACTCCGAATCCACCCTGGATATCATCCTTCACCACAGACCAAAACGCTCCAAACGCAATACTAGTAAGAAACCCAACAAGCCCCAGCCACCATAGCTTCGTCCAATTGAGGCCCTCAACGAAGTGGATTCCCCAGCCTAGGCCTGTTCCACGGTTCGGACATACTTGCAAGCGCTCCCGCACCTTTCTAGGTATCTTCTGCAAGCAGACACCGGTGTTCTCTGCGTCTTCGGGATGATCGTATAGATGCATGAGATGGTTCTCGCCGACTGGAGGAATGACCTCGGCGGGAATGGGTTGGTAGCGGTACTCGTCTTTCTTAGTCTCTGGAGGGATGTCGTTGGTTTTCCGGATGTCGACGAGTTCGCTCTTGTACATTTCGAACTGCACAAATTGAATCGATTTGAGGGTCTTCAAGGAGAAAAATGAGCTCCATCGGCGTCGCATTTCATGATAGTGAGTCTTTAGTTTTGAGAAGAATATTCGGTCCGATTGCAATGTGCAAACGTCCATGTGAACTAGTTTAGTGGCGTATTTCCGATGCGGGATACACAATAGGAGAAAGAGGCCTTCAGGACGGCGAGAGGCGGGAGTCTGGGAAGGGTGGCCAGACTCGCTCTGCTTCTGGTGCAGAGGCAGTGAGGGCAATGTGTTCTGAGCCGATTTCCACGGAAGCCAAGTCGAACTTAGAACGCTCCTAAGAGTACTACTTCTGCTATTCAAAGATCCTCCTGCATTACTGTGGCTAGTACTATTTTGTTCCCGGAAACCACCATCTTTGTTCAGTCTTTGCTCCAATCGTTCGGCGGCACCGGGTTGTACTTCATCAAAGTCATCAAATATTTGATGGCCGCAGCGCTGTCGTAAATTTGTCAGCTCGGCCACTCAGATATTTTAGGCCATTGGAGAGTCTGTTGAAGTTGGGTTGAACTCAGAAAAACACTTACGCATGTCCAATGAATACGCTTTTTGCCTTTCCCCAGCGGTGGCTCTAGGGCGTATGATAGATAGGCAAATGCGTGCCTTACGTTGTGCTTCCAGCATTTTCTCGATGATATTTCAACCGTTTCTTCGAGTCCCAACATCTCAGCCTTCGCTACAAACCTAGGATAGGCAGTCAGCTGCGGAGTGTTCACTGCCAAGCTGGTAAAGTACTCACGAGAAGACGAGTGAACACCCTACAAACGACCAGCAGCAGTACCACACAAAGGACATAGAAGGTGCTATCGACAGAGGTAAAGACAAGAATTGCGATATTTTGGCAATGAAGAAATCGAAGGTCGAAATCTCGAATATACTATGTCTCTGCCATTGCAAAGGCAAAATCATACGAATATCGTAAATATATTCAGGCATACTCGTTGTGTAAAGTAGGAAAACCAGACCGATAACGCATAGAGAGGGTTTCAGCACGCCCTTAAAGTTTTGATAAAACCATTCCGCTTTGCTTAGTCCTGTAAAGAAAGGAATACACTCCTTCGACAGGCTCTCTGGGCCGCTGCGAACTTCCTCTATTAGCAATGAAGTGTCAGTCACAACGTCAGGAGGGGTAGACATTTCCTCTTCAGGATTCTCTCTGTGGACTCGTCGCTCTTTTCTCGATACGTTAAATTTTGGAGAAGACGAGGGTTTCGTAGCATGTTGAGGTACGGAAATGTTAAGGCTGGTGAAACGGTTCGAATCTATGTCCTTATAGTCTGAGGTCTGCATCGAACGGGATTCGGCAGTCTGTCGTAAAGGCTCGTTACTAGCTTTGTGCTTGACGTACTCTAAATTCGCCTTCGGAACAACCACCAGCGCTATTGGAGCAGTCGTCCACGCCTCTTTCGCAATCCTCGTGCGTTCGCCACGGTAGAAGGGTGAGTTCAGCTGGGGTGAATCATGTTGGGTTTCATTACTCAACCGCATAGCGTAGCCCTCGCAATTACGGTTGTTCTCGACGCAATTCGCACAGTTTGGTTGCTCTTCACCGCATTTGATCTTGCGATTTCGGCAATCCACTCTAGATCAGCTATCAGGAACCCCAGAATGGCTTGAGACTAGCACTCACTAGGGCATGCAATTGCTGGTCTGTGTCGCGCCTTTGATGGGTATGAGGTAGTATGGACAACTGCGAGGGCATCATTGTATGGTATTTGGGAAACGTGCCTCTGTCCTTGAAAATTTTCTAACATAAAACTTTGGGTTGCATTCATATGCTGACCGTGGACATTCTCACCGCTGTCGCTTGAATCATCAATGTTCGACACACGCTCGAGTTCAGACAAATTATCATTCCCCGTGTAAGTACGGTCATAACTCAACGTAGGAGGTACGCAGTGCAATTTGAGTCTTACGCATGCTGTACAAGGCCATATATTGGTCGTAGCAGTGTCGCATTTGATTTTCCTTCTTCTGCAGCCATCGCAAGCTCTCATGACTATAGAGGATGTTAGAATAAGGACGCTCTCCATGGTCTTTTTGGGATCGTGTACCCTTGATTCTTTTCTGATGGCTGTGTGCGTCAACAGATTCCAAAGTACTCCCTGCTCCAGGCTTGGTGTTCGATGAATCATTAGCAAGGCTATCTGTGCAACTATAGAGATTATCTTTACTTTCGAAGTCGCCCTCAGTTCCTGTGCGGTCTGTTTCTTTCTGGGCCTCACTAGTGCCTGAACGATGACCAATATGCTCTGTACAATAACTGCTAGGAAACCAACCGCGAGCGCCATTGCTGACGCCGTCCCACCAACCGCTATCCGGCCGGTCAATCACTTGAATTGCATCTCCTCTCCGAAAGCTAAGTTCCCTTTCACATTCACCTTCATAATCGAAACAAGCATAGACATAGGGAATGACAGTCTGTGTAGCATTGTTCCAGTCGACGACTTCTCCTCCTGAGATAACTGGTTCTGCTTGACTTACACTCGCAAATTGTTCCTGGTAGGTTTTGAATGTGCAGTGGTTGCTTGGAAACCAGCCACGAACCGTATGATGATTGCCGTCCCAACCATCACTGCCATTTCTTATGCCATCCCACCAACCGCTTTCGTTAGTCTCGACGACTTGAATGATATCCCCACAACGTAAACTTATCTTCGTCTTGTCTTCTGCATGATAATCATGGAGAGCGCGGACATAGAGAGCGATTGCCGGTGCCACACTGCTAGACCGGTGACCGTCCATTAGGCCTTTCTTCATGGGTTTGACATCTAAGCCAGGCTTGACAATGGCTGTGGAAACTTGGCCAAGCTGAGTTTCAGAAAAGGATATATTAATCCCGAATTTACCGGGACGTCTTGATACCACAGGCAACCGACTGTTCATTACCTTAACGCCAACAGTTGAATGACGTGTAGCCCAGTCTTGAAGTCCGTCTTTTCCTCGCTTTACCCCAATATCGTGACATGTAAGGCCTGTGCTCTCTTTGGTAGAAGCAGACTTTTTCCCCCTCATCGCCAACTTCCAATCCGAAGCAGGCACTTCAAGATTCTTAAACTCTGATGATTGCTTATTTGCGATTTCACCTTCGGTGTTGATGAGATCCATGCCATCGGAAATGCTGTTCAATTCTCTTCGCGAACCGCAGTTCCTACAGTAGTTTTGGAAACTTGATTTGGGACCATCATGGCAGACTTTGCAACACCAATAGCCAGAAGATTTAATGGAACTGGCATGATGTTGTTGCTCGCTGGAAAGGTCTTCTAGCGCTTCTGCCATTCTTGCCTTGTAATGTTACTTCTTGTCGTCTTTACAAGCATTGATATCATGGGTGAAGTTAAGCGCTGCAACGGACTTGTATAATTGAGCTGCTTCTATTCAGGCTGCCGTCGTACAAGCCATTTGAGATGGATCATGAGATCCAATATCAAAAGAGTTTTAAAGAAGCATAGTAGGCCCAATAGAAGTTTATGTGCAGTCCGTATAGAGCTGAATTGATAGCGATAATGGCAGCCTTGTGGTCTTAAGCCTCGATGCGAAGTCGGGTATCTACTTTCGCCAGCCAGTCAGATCTAGCCAAGACGTGCATACTATCTCAGCCACTTAAATCAAGCACCACCACACGTCTTTCAAAAAGACCATACCTTATTCCGTACACTTCGGATATTAGTTTAGCCACTTCACCAATTATCGTGCTGTACCTAAGGTAGCTGGTGCGTGTGCTTATCAAGTTATCATAAGGTACCTGACCTGAACGACTGGTGGGCGGTCCGAGCTCCATGCGTGCTAGCGTTTTCATACGCCGCTACTGTAGAACAACGATGACCCCGAGTTTGGCATAAAAACCGAAGCTCTAGACAAGGGCCAAGAGGGCAAAATTGTAGTGGGAAGAATGTCTACTTGTAGTCGAGGAGCTCTGATAGTCATCGAAGGCCTCGACCGAGCTGGTAAATCCACACAATGCGAGCGTCTATGCAATCGCCTCGAGGAACAAGGCCACAAGGTCAAGCGCATGAGATTTCCTGGTGAGAAGCTCGTAAAAATCTACATTTACTTTAAAAAAGCTGATTGTAGGAGCCAGATAGGTCAACGCCAATCGGCAAGTCAATCGATGCATACCTAAAAGGCGAAGATAAGCAGGAAGACCATGTGATCCATCTACTATTCTCTGCCAACCGATGGGAGGCAGCGGCGCAGATACGGGCAGACATTGCAGAAGGGGTTACAATTGTCATTGATCGCTATTATTACTCTGGGATTGTTTACTCGGCAGCTAAGGATAGGCCAGATCTTACAATAAAGTGGGCTCGAGAGCCAGAGGTTGGGCTGCCAAGACCGGATATCTGTTTGTTCTTGGATATCATGCCTGAGGCTGCTGCGGGTAGAGGAGGGTTCGGGGTGGAGAAATATGAGAATAGCAGGATGCAGAAGAGGGTGAGGGCGTTGTTTTTCGAGCTGCTGCCGCTGCCGGAGGGACAGGATGTTCGGGTTGTTAATGCCAACCAATCAATAGACAAAGTTACAGAACAGATGTCGGGGTTGGTCGAGGTGATGCTTCAAGGCGAGGGAATAACGCAACCCTTGCGGAGCATACTACCTTGGACAGACTAAGCTGAAAACTGGCCGCGATAAACGCAGGCCCCCATACCATGCTCGAGGAATCGGATGAGTGGGCAAAACGTAAGTCATAAAGAGTAACGTATGCGCGATCAGTCGAGGATTTCAGCATTAGTCCAATCGCTGTCTTCGATGACGACCTCGAGCCTTTGAGCCGGCAGCTTCGACGTTGGAGGACTCGCAGCGTCCATGTAATTCGAGAAGTCGGAATCTGCACTGGTCACCGACGTAACATCTTCTTCACCATCGACTTGATGATACCAGTCTGCTGGCAACAGTTCCTCGGTCTCATAGAAAGGGTGTATAGCGTCTTCTGCAAGGTCGTAATCACCTTCTTCATCGGAATCGCCCTCTACTTGGTTGGCCATTTCATCAGCTTGAAGTGATGCGGCACCTTTCATAACCTTCCTTTTGCGCACCGTCGGTCTTCTCATCAGTCGAGCCATTTCTTTCTTGCCACGCATTCTCAAGCTCATCTCTTTGACTAGGTCGATCCATTGAAGTGTCGATGTGCACTGCGGACAGCTACCAGATATCGGAACCGCGGAACCTGGCACTCCCTCCTCGTCAAGGAATCGCTTAGAAAGACAGGTCATATGTGACACTGTTTGACAAATTTCTTTTGGGCACACTAATGCCGTTCCGGCTGGAGACCCAAGTCTCTCGGCGCAGATAGCACAAAAATGTGCCTCACGGTCGTCGAAAATGCGCAGGCTCTTCTCCACATGGTTCTTGAGCCCGCCATAGCCGACATTGACACTCTCAACTCCACCACTTCCACGAGTCTCTTTCTTTGGTTTACCTTTCGCTTGAGCACTTGGTGGGGGTTGACCACCTTCTGGAAACTCCGCTTGCTGCGTCACATCTAAGAATACTTGGATACCGTTTCTGACCTTCCCGTTAACTCTTTCATTCCAACGCTGCCAGACCTTGTAGACGTCTTCACAGAAGAATCGAACCTCCAGGGGCCATCTAGCAAAACTTGGGACTCGCAGTAGTAGATGTAAATTTGAGAGCTTGTCCGTGAGTGATGAACGAGGACGTGCCGGCCGTCGACGGATTTTGCCGGATTTCGAAGAGACGCGCGTTATGGTCTCTCTCACAGTAATGCGCTGGTCTTGGGCGATTTTCGTTGTCAAGTGCGAATTCTGCCAAGCCCACCTACAGAGATATCAGATCATGTGACAGCCATCCAAAGCATGTAAAACGCCAGTTTGAGGGGTCCATGGTCTTAAAAGCCCAGTACAAAAGATGGATGCATAAAGGTTCTTGGATATGATAGGCAATAGCAACACAATGGAACCCGCAGACTTGCGAAACACGTACTCAAACTGCAAGGCTGCAATATTTGATGGGAACCCAGTCACAATACAAGTCATTTCCTTACTCCAATTAGATGGTCATTATGCTATGAGGACGTTTGAAGACCAAGGTACCCATGGTCGGAGCTTCTCTCGCGAGGTTCTGACAGCGCCTCCTTTCGAAAGGCCATTATGCTGACTTAGTCTCCGCTTTGGGTTGGGCGTCGAGCCCACATAGAGAGCAGAACGGCGAACAGTGGAACGAAGGAGGTAGCAGCAGTAAAAGGCAGGAATCGGTTTTGTTTCCATTGATGGGAAAAACCTCTTAACTTTTGGGTATCGTCTGATTGTAGTAGAGAGTAGATACCTTGGATAGGGACACAGTAAGGTACCTTGTAGTAACACGCGCGGTGGTGTTGACCCAGAAAACGATGAGGCTCGGTGAGCGCCGTGAGCGCCTACTGTATCAGGTTTGGGGGTTTTTAATCGCGCTAGATGCGGGCCGTGGAAATCTTACACGGAAAGTAATGTAGAATACAGTAAGGTAGGTAGGCCACAGGCCCACAGTACAACATGAAGTGAATAGAGTAACAGTGAGAGAACAATCGCACTTTTCTTATTGACCACAAAGCGCGGGAGTTCTACAGAGTATTAATTAGTGCGACTTGCAATGATAAAATGTCACAAGTGTTAAAGAAAGCGGCTGAGTTTTCTCTTGTAGAACTACTTTATCGAGAGAAGTCTTAGAATACCCCTCGGCCTGATATTCAGCGATCCCTGTTCAGTACGAACTCTTCTGGGCTTGCGCCAAGCCATGACCCCAGCACCAACATGATATCGCCCATCTCGCCTTTGTCGTAGTTTCCCGCATCTCCATCTCCATCGCCATCCTCCGTCTCCATATTCACTTTGTTACTGACAGCACACTACGAATGCTCTTTTCAATGCGCTGCGGTTCGGCTGGTAATGTCGCTATCAAGTAAGGGCAATCTCGCCTTCATTCATTCGGCCATGAACATGCAAGCCACATTACTTGTCCCAAAGTAGCCCAGTCACTCTCTCACACCCGGGCCTGATCTGATCCCCCCACGCTGATCTGATGTACTCTGCGAAACCACCATAATAGAATTGGTGTTTGCTCATCACCACCATTGTTCGACTGTGGACCGCATGAATATCAGAAATCACTCGGAATTGTACGACGTTGTTACGGACCCGAGCTTTCTCTTCCGTTCGCCCCCAGAATGGTGGTGCCTCCTTCGACCGGAGGTAATTCTTCTGCCTCGACCAGCGTCGGAATCCATGCAACTCCATCAACTGGCAGCTTCCAGGTCAACCTCACTCTCAATCCAAGCAACGGCACATATCCGAATTATGCTCCTCACATCCCGTTCAGCGCCCGCCGGGCCCCGCCTTTGGATATGTCGACGGTCGAGAGGCGAGGGCATCCTTTGGCCGTGCGAGAGACAAATAAGAGGGTACGCCCCCACGGCCTGCAGGATGCGCCAACGTTCCGACCGACAGAGGAAGAGTTTGCCGATCCGATGGAATATATAAGGAAGATTGCACCCGAGGGCAGAAAGTACGGAATATGTAAGATTATTCCACCAGAGAATTGGAAGCCGGAGTTTGCCATAGACACAGAGGTACGTTGCGAATTCAACTGCAGCCCCGACCCCTCAACAGCAAGGGCAGGGCAGGGCAGCGATCAGGATAGGAATACAAGCTGACAAGAATTTAGAAGTTCCACTTCCGTACACGGCGCCAAGAGTTGAATTCAGTAGAAGGAGGTGAGTCGGAGCTTGGATTACAAGCCCTCTGGGCATGTAGAAATACTACGTTGGAAGACGGTCGCTGAATTAAACCAGGTACTCGGACAAACCTCAATTACCTCGATCAATTGGCCAAATTCCACAAACAACATGGCATGAACCTCAATCGCTTCCCAAGTGTCGACAAGCGTCCGCTCGATTTATACAAATTGAAGAAGGCAGTAGAAACACGAGGTGGGTTTGAGAAGGTGTGCAAGCTAAAGAAATGGGCGGAAATAGGTCGTGATCTCGGATATAGTGGAAAAATCATGTCTTCGCTCTCGACTTCGCTCAAGAACTCCTACCAAAAATGGCTTCACCCATACGAAGAGTATCTACGGGTCGCCAAACCAGGGGTTCAACAACAGCTTGAATTCGAATATGGTGGGCCTTTCACCCCCTCATCAGCCAATTCACCTATGAAGAGGTCGAGTCAAAACACACCATTGAGCCTCAGAGACGATTCTCCCGCGCTACGAGCCTCTGCAGCTCTGAATGCATCCCTTAAAGATGCTGAAGAGCCCCTTGACCGTGGCACTCCAGTCATCCAACCAACACCGCCAGTAGTTTCGTCCGGCTTCACAGCGGTGAATGCTGGCGGGTTCACTCCGATCAACATGACTCCAGCTTCTTTTCAGGCGGCGAACGTATCTAATTCGTCACATAAACGGGAGGCCGAAAGCGCTGTTTCTGGTAACAAGCCTCAGGCCCAGATCGAAAACCTCATGAATCCCGCAAAAGATGTACCAGAGTACCGAAGTGCGGTATCGAGCACAGCTCACATGACCAACGGACATACTTCGAATCCCTTGAAGCGAACAATCAGTCACGAAAGCTTAAACGGTACGTCAGGGACCGATTCTATGGGCGCCGATGGCGACGATCAGAATGGTCGCCGAAGCAAGCGTTTGAAAAAAGCTCCGACTGTTGTTGGCTCACATATGAGTCTCCTCCGACCCTCCACACCAAGGATTCAAGCAGACCGCGGGATTTGTAAACCCGGTGAGCTTTGTGAGGCTTGTGGGAAGAGCGAGGATCGCTCCTCACTCCTAATATGTGATGGCTGTGAGAATGGCTACCATCGGTATTGTCTAGATCCACCAGTTAAGATCCCACTCGACTACGACTGGAATTGCCCGCGGTGTCTTGTTGGAACGGGCGAATTTGGGTTCGAGGAAGGTGGTATATACTCTTTACGACAATTCCAGGAAAAGGCCCACAACTTCAAGGAAAGCTACTTTGCACCAAAGATGCCCTTTGACCCGGTCCTGAACTGCAAACGAACGGTTACCGAGGATGATGTTGAACGCGAGTTTTGGAGGCTGGTTGAAAGCATTACGGAGATGGTTGAGGTAGAATATGGCGCCGATATACATTCGACGACGCATGGCAGCGGCTTCCCCACGATTGAAAAAAGCCCGCTGGATCCGTACTCCACAAATCTGTGGAATCTAAATATCCTTCCCTTGCATCCTGAGTCGCTTTTCCGGCATATCAAATCGGATATATCCGGCATGACGGTGCCCTGGCTATATGTTGGAATGTGTTTTTCGACTTTCTGTTGGCATAATGAGGATCATTATAGCTACTCTGCCAACTATCAGCACTTTGGTGCTACCAAGACATGGTATGGTATTCCCGTAGCCGATGCGGAGCGATTCGAGGCGGCAATGAAGCAAGCGGTACCAGAACTCTTCGAAACTCAACCTGACCTACTCTTCCAGCTCGTCACTTTACTGCCACCAGATCAACTGAAGAAAGCGGGCGTCAATGTGTACGCGCTGGATCAACGGGCTGGCCAGTTCGTCATTACCTTCCCACAAGCGTATCATGCCGGCTTCAATCACGGATTCAACTTCAACGAAGCGGTGAACTTTGCTCCGCACGATTGGGAACCCTTTGGGGAAGCTGGCGTGGAAAGGCTTCAAGAGTTTAGGAAGCAGCCTTGCTTCTCACATGATGAACTACTAATGACGGCTTCAGGCCGGGATACAACCATCAAGACGGCTAAGTGGCTTGCTCCTGCTCTCCAGCGCCTGCGAGATCGAGAGCTCCGGCAGCGGCAAGAATTTTTGAAGCGCCATAAGGAGCTCAACAACCATTCTTGTAAGATTGATGAATCGGCAACCGAAAGTGTTTCGCCCTGTCAGCTCGGATTCGAGGCTGACGAACAGGATGTGCCGGAAGCAGAGTATCAATGCTGTTACTGCAAGGCCTACACCTACTTGTCGCGCTTTCGGTGTCGAATCACCTCAAAGGTCATGTGCCTCCTGCATGCTGGCAGCTATGAGTGTTGTGAGGCCGGCGAAGAGCAACGCTTCACGAGCCCGGACCACTGTCTTGTGTACCGACAAGCAGACAACGCGCTTAACGCAGTCGTACAGAAAGTTATCGACCGATCGAATATGCCAGAGGCATGGCAAGAAAAACTGGACAAAGTTTTGGAAGATGAGGCGAAGCCTTCGCTCAAAGTCCTCAAATCCATGGTAAGTGAAGGGGAGCGAATACCGTACGATCTGCCCGGACTGGCCGAGTTGAAAGCTTTTGTTAATAAGTGCAATGAGTGGGTTGACGAAGCGATGAACTACATTACGCGTAAGCAACAAAATAGACGCAAAAACGACCGGGTTTGGCGAAAAGGCGCGAAAGCTGCTGAAATGGAAGAAAGAGATCGCGAATTAAGGAAAATCGAGAACATACACAAGCTTCTGGCCACGGCAGAAGATATCTCTTTCGACTGCCCCGAAATCATAACACTTACAGAACGCTCCGAAGCAATCGCAAAGTTCCAGCGCGAGGCGAGGACCGCACTCATGAGCCCGGGCTTGCACTCCACACAGGAATTCGAAGCTCTAGCTGAAGAGGGTAAAGGCTTCAATGTAGACGTGCCAGAGGTTGAGAGACTTGATAAAGTTGTCGAACAGATGAAGTGGAACGATGAAGCTCGGGAGAAGCGAAAGCAATTTCAGACATTGGACGATGTGGCATCGCTGATTGCACGTGGAACTGAAATCGGTATACCGGAACACAACGAGCACATGCTTCACTACAAGGAGCAGCAGTCGCAAGGGGAGCTTTGGGAATCCAAAGCAAAGGAGCTCATTTCGGTCGAGGCTGTTCACTATCAGCAGCTCGAAGCTTTATCTACGCAAGCAACGTCGTTACCAGTGTCGCGTGAGACTCTTGCCGCTGTAGACGCGATCTTGACAAAACAGAGAGAAGCTCAACACAAGATCATGTCCATGTACGATAAATGCAAGGACCCGGATTTCAGGAAGAGGCCAAAGTACAAGGACGTGCGCGACGTCCTTGACGGGCTGTCTGAGCTTAACAGCAAGCCGAATGGAACTATCGACCTGGAAAAGGAGATCAAGCGTCATGAAGATTGGATGCGCAAGGGAAAGAAGCTGTTTGGGAAGGCCAATGCACCACTCCATATCCTCCATGTTCATATGAACTACGTTGCGGACCACAACTCGTACTGTTTCGAACTATCAGACAAGCCAAGGATGCCGGTGGAGCCCGCATCAAGAGAGCAATCGCCCGATGATTCACAGAATGCTGAGGATATCAAATCAGCGAGGGATGTTTTCTGTATGTGCCGACAATCGGAAGCTGGCATGATGATCGAATGCGAGTTGTGTCACGAATGGTACGGCCGCACCTGTTATACCTTTCGGTTTCTGAAGAACTTGACTGACATCAGTAGGTACCACGGGAAATGCCTCAAGATCGCTCGTGGTAAGGTCAAAGAGGACGACAAGTACACTTGTCCCATCTGCGACTGGCGTGTCAAAATCCCACGCGACGCAGCTCGTCCCAAGCTTGAAGACCTACAAAATTGGCAAGCCGAGATACCTGATTTACCGTTTCAGCCCGAGGAGGAAGACACGCTCGAAGAAATCGTCGGCACAGCCCAGAGTTTCCGGGAATATATTCGCCCATATACCAATCCCTTGATAGCAACGCCGGAAGAAGTGACTACACAGCGTTTCTATCTGCGCAAAATTGAAGGAGCAGAGGTTCTCTTGACCTTCGAGACCAACTTCTTCCGCCAAGAGCTCCACAAATGGGCTCCAACCGCGCCCGAGGCTCCTCCTGTGCTTGAAAGCTCTCTCTCCACGCGAAAGCCTCGTCCAACAAAACAACAAAAGATGATGACGCAATTAGGTATTGACGACCCGGATAAACTTCCTCAGCAGTACCGCACCAAGGCACATAGCTTCGCCAAAGTGCGCAAATCCAGTGATGCACATTCAAACAAGAGCCATTACCTTCAGCCGGCGCCACAGCGTCGGAACCGATCCGATACGCCTCATTCAACCTCTACCAGCAACGGACCAGATGCTCATACCCATTCTCATCGACTTCCTGCGCCCCTGTCTTCGACACACACGGATCCTACATACACTGCCTATTTCAATTCTCCTCAGCATGCTCCACACCATCCCGGCTCGCCCGCTTACGCTACTGGCCCCTATCACCCAAACCACCATACCCACAATCACCATTCCAGCTATCCCGGGTCTCCAGGCTACCCACCTCGTTCTCCCATGAGTCGCGGTTCTGGTCCAAGCCTCGATCCAAACCTCTTCAGCCCTACAAACCAGCAGTTTGCGTCTCAGCTACCAAGCCACAGTATGCTGAGTCCGCCGCGCCATCATTATGCAAATGACCAGTCGGGTCCCAGTCTGGATAATATCTTTGCAGACTTCACTACCGATCCCGCTGATGATGGTATGGAAGGAAGGAACGAAATCGCTGACGCCATCGCAGCTAGGGGCAGAGAAGAAGACGAGGAGCAAGGTCGGAGGAGCTTGGTAGATGACTATCTGCGGGATTAAAAATGACAGTCATGCAAACCACGACGACATAAAAAAGGAGTATTTGCGGGATGTACAGCTTTTCTTTTATTACACTTGACTGTTGGCTCGTGCGCTTTGATAGCAAGTGCAGTATTCTTCTTTTGTTCTGAAAATGTCTCATGTCGTATGAGATCAGACGTCATCTGCATAGATGGGGGGAACTGTGTATGCTAGAGTTGCTTTATTTGAGAGTGGGAGGGATGGTAGGGGAAGTTGAGGGGTGAGTGTAATTTTAGAGTAGCTGGTTTCGGATGAAGAAATTCTTTTGCTCGGGTTGGTAAAGTGGTTCCTGTGACCGCTCTATCGTCCGAGGGAGCCAGCCATCCGAGTTTCGTCCTGGAGAGGTGGTGGTGTGTGCATGGATTCGTCGAGACACCCCCATCAAAGCGCTTGCCCGCCCCTTCTACTCTTTCTCGGACTTTCCCTTATCCCGCGCCATTAGTCCCATCACCCGTCTTCCAGCAAATCCCGCTACATACTTCCCCTGCCACCCTACCTACCTTACAGTACTCCCAAGTATCTCTCTCCCAGCCCTAATGATCTCGACTCTCGCAAATCCCACTCCGACATGAAATCCTGTGCGCGTTTCATCTCAGCCCTCCACTCCCATATCTCCATTACGCTATCTATTACATACACGCACGTTTGTGAGGGGGGGGTTGCTGCGGTGCTGAGGCGGTGGTGGGGGGGGGAAGGGGTGGTGGGTTGTGGGTGGGGAAGGGGACTGAGGGGGTGTGGGGGGGGGGACTAGGGGCGGAGATGGGGGGGATGCGTAGAGGAGGGTTTGTGGGTCATGGGTTTTAGAAAGAATCATATCAGAAATATATATAAATACGACCGACGCTCTGCGGGGGCCGCTTTTACTCGTGCTCTTCTGATTCACCCGATCCAACCCCCCCCTTTGAACTTTCTTGCCAATCTCCTCAGATCTTCACTCTCATCCACACCCTTTTCCCCTCACTCAAAAACCACAAACTCCCCCCCCCTCCCTCAACTCCTTTCACAAAAAGCTCCAAGCCATTCCAGCATCCCCTTTTCTCGTTCATTCAAATTACATTAGATGCAGGCGGACGAAGGTCGGAAGAGAATTTTTGCTCCAAGCGGAAAAGCATGGTGATTGAAAAGGGGGTTTTTGGGAGGTAGTACTTGAGGCCTCCGAGGCTGCAGAGCTTTCCACCTTGACATGATAATGACATTACCTGAGGTTTGATGCGCTTGATGAATGGAAATCACAAACGCACCTGGTGGGTTCAAAGCCAGAGGCTATGATGTGGGCCCTGTGGGCTCGGTCGGTGGATTGGAGTTGTGATAGAGATGAGAAGGGATGGTGGATATGTAGCTTGATACGATTGGGTGGAATTGATGCGCTTGATTGACTCGGAACATGCTTCGGAACTATTGTCGTGGCTCTGGACCGAGGGGTTTGAGAGAGTGCGGTCGGCGTTGATCTCATTATTTCTTTTAAAAACAACACAAGCCAAGCCAGTTACAATGCCACAAGCCATCACAACAAAGGCAGTCAGGAGAACCGAACTCCAACAATCATAATTTCGACACTCGGACAGCTCTCTGCCCAAAGTATTGAAAATCTCTTCGGGGCCACATCGTCGCTACCGTCTAGCGCTGGACCATCAAAAATGCAAAGTCTCAAAATAAGTACTTAATACAAGGCTCAAGCGACCAGAAACACGGAAGGGATAAAAAAAAAAGAAACGATTGCTGCACATGAGCGCATTATCGCCCCAATGCCGATAGTGGATATGGGTTCAAGAATAAAAGGAAATCCAGTCTCGAATTAAAAGGCAAGGCCATGAGAGTTAAAGCAGGTAGACTTGATTTGATTTATAGATGAGGACTCATAACTGCAGAATGTGTTCAAGAGTAAAGAATGTAGTGCTGTCGTGTTCAAGGGTTTCTTTGGGAACAGTTGTTGAGAGTAATTGTTACAATCGCATCTCAAGATCGATCGCGGAAACAAGCCATGGAAAATCAGACAAGGGAAAAGAGGAAAGAAAATGCTCAAGATGACGGAAAAAATCAAGAATAAGATTGACAGTAAGAAGGCAAGCCTATTCTCCAACCTCTTTACGCCCATGAAAGATAATACGGACATAAAGAGTTCTATATTACTATAATCTCTTCGAACAATCTTCTCTTTACAAAGACACAATATCCTTGGAAACACTCAAACGAGGCTGACGTGAGCGCGACAGTTTTCGGGACTTCGGCAAGAAAAGGCGTCTATGGAATCAGAAGAGGAACAAGAGTTTTGTTAGGAGCGAACCCTTCACATATACTATCGTGCCATATGCAAGATATGAAAGGACTCTGTTGCATTGAGATACGAGAATGTGAAGAATTCCGGTAAGGTTATTAGCAAAATACTCGCACTGCCTCGACAAAAGGTAATGGAGGTACTCAACGACATCGGCGAATATGCCAACTCTGTCCTCAAATACGCTTACAAGCAATCCAGAAGTGTTGACCTAGAACAAATGAAACTTTTCGCGAAGATGGTGTCAGTATAGATTTGAGCGTAAATACGGGTTTCAAGGATATGGCGGTTCCTGTCGACGCTCCGCCTGGTTGCACCGTTCTTCCGCCAGGAATAAAATCCAGATGGCCCCAAAGATGGCAGCATGAGACTGTTCCGTCGCTAAACCCTGGCCTGCCTCCCCCCCCGTTTGTTTGTTCGCCACCGAAAAGTGGCCTGCCCCCAACGAGTGGCCCGCCGCCGAAGGAGCCAAAACACCGAAAACAAAACAGAGATTCGTATTCGGTGTTCTCCCGCCAGTCTATATGGAGAAATGCCGCTGTGAGCTTCTGCGACTCCGACGTCGACAGAAACTACGTTCAGCGGACCATTACATACGCCGTTGCCCTCACCTAGCGGATGAAGCTTTTCGTTCGGATACCTTTTAGACGGTAGTTCTATTGTAAAAAAGGCTTTCATTTGTAGCACTTCATCCTCTAGACTTTCGGGAAATTTGGAATGACCTGAGAGGCGGGTTTGTACCCTGGTTCCGCGGCTGGGGCCACGGATAAGCATGATCCGATATATGATGTTATTATGTTCATAAAAGACTCGCATTCATATGATGATAATAAGGTTGGAGGCAAGTCTTATGAGTTGACAGAGCTTAGTTGGTTGGAACCCTCCCCAACGATAATTCGGGTACACTGAGGAAGTAGCTTTCAGGGACATAATAGCGCTAGTTTCGGAAAGCGTGATCGGAAGTTGGACAATCTGTGAGATATATAGATTTCAAGGCTACCTTACCCTGCTAAGCCGTTTATCTCCACCTCTTCAACTAATTGTTAAGCTATCTTCTTCGCTTCCGTGCCAATGGCGCCACTTGCCCTCGCAAATGCTAAGCTTATGTTGTTGTATGCTTCATATAGAATCCACAAAGGAAACCATACCCACAGCGTGTTGAAGAAGACCAGGTATACCCAGAGATACATGAAGTTACTGGTGTCCAAATTTGGGCTACCCGTTAGCCATTCCGGTGCGAACGTCATGAAGCCTATCGTGCCGAGTCAGTGATACTCTCGTCATGGCATCAAGAAAGACCGGTCCGGTCGATTGAGAGTCGCCTGTTGAACTCACCACCATACAACTCTCCCGTGGCTAACACACTAGCCCAGAACCATAGCCTTCCTGCTTTATCTCCCCTTCTCACCAACTCACAGATCCACAGTGCCAAGGGTCCCGCACCAAACACAGTTAGCAGCTCCAAGCTGATGACTGTAAGATCAGCCCCGCCCCATCTCCTATCCGCCTTCGCGTACTCCTGCCAGAGCTTCGCTGTTGGGCTCGTACCATATTGACTGCCATAAAGCCTGTCTGCATAGCCGAGGAAGTGTACGGCAGGAGACGTCAAGGACGCTGGATGCGGATAATCTGTACTGTGAGGAATCGCGGTAAAGGTGAAGAAGCAGTTATAAAGGAAGGAGCCTTCGAGAACAAAATGAATTAGGGCGTCAAAGAGGTGCCAGATGAAGATGACTCGTAATTTAGTGGTCGTGGAAGTATGAAGGAGGTAAAGGGAGGCGATGTAGGCAGTCACAAGGAGACTGAGTGCTGCAAGAAGGGACAGGATGGTTGTTTGGTCAATTACCAGAGTTGAAGGAGATTCTTGGGTATCCATTGAGGCGCAGGATCTACACCAAGCCTCTACGGGTGGGATAGAATGGTGACTGCAATGGCAACAGTATTCGTCAAACGTAGATTGCCGACATTGATACTAGGAAGGCACGGTTCGGCAATCGCGCCTACACTAATCTGTAAGCGGCGGCTGATAACGTCCTTGACATTGTATCAATTCGCAAAGATCAGTACACACAGGACGTTGAAGATGACATCCATCGATTTGGGACTTGGCCTAGAAGGTACACATGTGGTTGTTACCGGTGCTGCTGGGTTTATTGGCTCTGCAACGGTCAATACGTTCCTTCAGGCACGAGCCAACGTTACTGCATTGGATATAAACCGTGAGAAGCTTAGTGAACTTGAGAAGCATACAAATACTTCTGAAAAACATGCGAATCTATACACAATCGTGGTCGATATCACGTCTGAATCAGAGCTTGAGCAAGCTTTCGAATCAGCCCGGGATCACTTTGGTGTGGCAGTCCAATGCTGTATTGCCCTCGCTAGCTTGGACCTCAGTGTCCTACCTCACCATGAATCTATCGTTGACATGACCGTGGAGCAGTGGCGCCGTACCCATCAAGTCAACGTTGAAGGCACTTTTCTGACGGCACGGACCTGGCTAAGGCAGATCAAGGCGCATGCGAAACCCGACTTGAAGAACGTAAGTCTTATAATTGTAGGCAGTGAAAGCGGCTGGTTTGGCGAGAGATCGAATCCCGATTATGCTAGTGGCAAGAGCGCCGTGCAGGTCGGACTGGTGCAGAGTTTGCGAGGAGATGTTGCCAGGATTCACCCTGGTGCTAGGTGACTGGCCCATCTTGATGTTGCTTTCTAGAGGTAGTTTCTGATATGCATTCGGAAGGGTGAATGCCATCGCGCCTGGTCCAGTCGATACTCCACAGTTCCGCAAAGAATGCGAAGCGAACCCGGACCAGCTATGGCTAGATTCTCAAGCCACGTAGGTCAGTGATATGTACTACAAGTTCCAGAGCTGATTGTTTCTAGAACGGCACTTGGAAAGCCCGTACCAACAAATTCTGTTGCCAAGAGTATTGTCTATCTAGCTAGTGAGGCGTGGAGTGGCCATGTTACTGGCCAGGTTCTCAATATCGATAGTGGTAAACAAGGAAAAGTCATGTGGATGAAGGGGGAGAGTATGTGAGAAGCCAATAATAAGTGCCTATACCGTAAGCCATGATCGCCGATATCTCGTTTTACCAAGTACGATCAATACCCCCGCGGTTTTTGTGCCCAGAAAACGCGGTCATTCTGGGCGAATTTTGATGTTTACAATAAATTATGAACCGAAAGCGGCAACAAAGTCGTAAGCAGGTCAATGTGAAAGCATGCACGGCCTTTTAACTCAGTCTGTAGGCGACGTCTTAATTTACACATTTCCATTTGAGCGGATACAAGCTGCGTTGTGGATAATGCAGAAACATCATGCTCTCTATCTCTCTTTTATGAGATTTTACCTGTTCCAGGTAAGATCTCCATGAAAATGGTCAACATTTTCGAAGCGTGTTACATACACTTCGCGGCGTTTCCAGGAGCTGGGATGAAAGGGTGCCAAGTCCACATTTATTTCCTCCATCAACTAACTGGTCAAAGTTCTGGCTTTTGGTTTGAGTAAATAATGTCGGAGGGGGGCGACATGACGCACGGCTCACTCTTGGAAGTTCATCTCTTCGCACTCCTATGTACTGACTAGAGAACGGCAGTAGTAGTAGAGAGCTACGATGCAGTTGAAGGTTGCAGTATCAGTCATCTACACTGCGTTGAAACAATAAGGCTCCACACTCGATGTTTGGGTCAGCGCTTGGGTACCGTTGTTGACACACTGCAAGTGCAACCAGACCTCAGATATCGGCAATACCCCCTTTTTTTTAGCCGTAACCTTGGCAATCTCTCCACATGAAAAATAATCCAAGCACCCACTTCTCGTGAATACTCATCAACGGTTTCCTATCAAGGCATCATCCCATCATCATCGTCTTACGGGATTCGCCCGGCACCTCCGACCAACCTCGCGACTCCAAGACGCTCGACCCTGCATAGCAAGGATCACTTGCCCCGAAGCCTCGTGGATGCCTGCATAACAGACAGAGAAGTAACGCATTAGTCTCAGCCGCCAGCCGGACCTCACGGCAATTTTTTTTTCAAAATAGAGAAAAATTCTTCGATAGGTTCCAGCCTTTTGATTGGCTTTACAGTAGGCGTTGCGTTACACAGCATCGGGTGCACGCACCACCTGCATGCAGGGTCTTGCTGTTGGAGATAAAGAACTCCGAGAATTTGGAAAGGCTGCTGCGGGGCTTACTACTGTAGGCATTTAGGCTTGAGAAGCAGACAAGGCGAATACAAATGTAAATACGAGTGGGATCTTTCTAGGC
>JAABUL010001591.1_pt1 | contig 41970 bp, 14 predicted proteins | sample 5559151 | NCBI WGS metagenome assembly JAABUL01 (sample SAMN10711876, study PRJNA513368) | rock metagenome | isolation source: Antarctica rocks | place: Antarctica: Victoria Land, Pudding Butte sud | reverse complement strand
GGAGGGGTTGGGGGAAGCACGTAAGAGTTGTTGCGTTGGAGGGGGATGTTATGGTTGTGGTGATGGTGAGGGATAGTAGTTATGGGGAGGTGGCTGGGAGGCTGAGGGCGTGGGCTGAGAGATGACATAGGAGGAGTGTGAGTGGCGAATACATCTCAGGATTCGTTGGGTGGAAGGTGATCGAATGGGGATCGTTGTTGAGTGGGGAAAGGGTTGTAGCAGCTTTGTACCTGTCTGGAAGATGGCTGCGCTTGTTGAGCAGATCTACCAGTCGGTTGAATCGCCCAAGTCGATCGCTTGCTTCTTCGTGTCTTTGCGTAGAGCTGTAGATTAAACGATCCATATATTGGAAGAGAAAGCGGTCGTTCAAGCGGCCGATTTTGCTAAGAGATAATTGGTGCATAGGCTTGTCGTTGCGCGTGTAATTTTTCTGTCGCTCCTATAGCGCAAACGACTACAATCATGACAGAAGCAGGCCATAGAAATCCCCTCTATCGGTTCCGCTGGCGAAATGTAGAGAGTGGAAATGAAATGTTGGTTGACGGGACAGAAAGTCTCAAATGTCATACAATTAACCCTCTCTTTGCATCGTAGGCCTCAATAATCCTATATCACCCATTGAATTGCTGGTATAGGTTCATTAAGCCATCACATACTCACACTATCCAAAATTTGAGGCCAGCTCCTAGCCAATTCGTGTTGACCTTGAATTACTGGCCGCAGCGGTCCTCTATCGGTGCTTAGAGGGCGTATCGTCTCTGTAATTCTTTAGCTGCAGTATTACGGCTTCTTGCTTCCTTGCTGTAGTGTTCCATTACTCCAAGAATCAATCTCATGTTCGTTGGAACCTTTTCTAGTCGTTCATAGATTTGTTTGAGCTCTCATCTATTTCTGGTAATTTCCTGTGGTGGTCACCGCAGAAAGCGAAGACATCTGGTGACGCCATCGATTGGCTTGGTCTTAGTAGCCGTATTGCCACTTGCAATAGAATGTCGCTCGTCTGTGTTGGGAGCATGGGTTTTTGATATCAGATAGGCTACAGGGTGTGCGATGAATCATCTTTGCGAAGATTCCCACCGCTGGGGATAAGGCTAGGAGCGCCCAACCAGATTGATCTGTTTGATTTGTTGTTCTTATATGCAGGTGGACGAGATGTGCAAAGATTGAAGGCGATGCCTTGATGCTTGGAGGATGGGTCTGAAATTAAAGGAGAAGAGAGTCTTTTGTGCTTAGTGGTTTGGGATCAAATAAATCACGACCCTAATAGGAGCCGTTCGTAGCGCAAGATGGGACTCGGTTCCCGCCACAATAATATGATGCCGCTTTTGTCGCCACTGGCGGAAACATGAGACCACTGGGACGCTCTCCTCGCGTGGCAACTTCAACCATTTCCTACAGACCAAGATAACTTTTTTAAGAGTAGGTGCAACAACAGCGCAGAGTTTTTGTTTAGCGATGTTCAGCTTACACATACTTCTTGCGTTTCTTGGTGCTTTGTACCTTTCTCCGCATGTCATGTCTCTTCCCACCCAGCCTATCAGACATCCTGCGGATTTTCACTCAGGGTTAATAACACCCAACGAGTTGACTGCGGCTCTTCCATGGGGGTGAGTCTTTGCCTATAGAAAATCCTTTCTGCCAGACGCTGATACTCATGGCTTTAGCCCCAAAACGTTCCTTATCCCTCAAAGTTCAATGACTCTCCGACTTTCCAAAGGGAAAACCCTTGGCCAGCTACCCTTACAAGCGCTCATACATTCTGCCACCGACTTCATCGCCAATCAAGCAGACATATACGGTGAATCCGCCACTTGCAATGACATGCCGTTTCGGTACGACGTTGGTGAGGGAACTGAAATAGTTATTTGGTATATAATCCATCCTTTCACTTGGAACCAGCTTGCAACTGTGATGCGCGGACTGCAGCTGTATATTCTTGATGGGAAGAGATATAGGGCGTATCATTTTGAGATTGGAGGTTTGGACTCGCTGGATGGGTATCCTTGGTTTGGGTGGGGTGATATTGGGTTGAGTGTTGCGGGACATACGTAGGTGTGTAAACCATAAGCTCAAAGACTGAAGGGATTCTTCTTGTGGTATTTCGACATGAGAAGCATACCCAGCCTCGTTGCATGTTAAATTTAACCCCACAGGTTCCGGGCACGCACGAATCCCCAGATCATTCCTTCTCGGTCAAAAAATCTGCCCATATATCATGTCAAACTGGGGAATATAGGATCAACGCAAACCCGCTATGCCCTCTCCGACGAAAGATTCCGCTTCATTAGCAACGGCACCTACTGTGCTGTCAATGGTACGTTGGTGGAAATGAAAAGCGATATTACTTTTCGACTGAGGGTTCCGCTGGAACGTTCCCACTAGCTACTGCCACCGCAACAGCTGCACAATCTAGCGGCACGAATGCGGCAGCTCAAACAAGGGACATGAACACTGCGAGCATCACTGAAGTACCTGAGACTCCAACGGTCGACCAAAGGGCTGGGAAACAGACGGCTTTTGCAAGGGGACTTACGGATTTGGGAAGACAGCTCGACGCTCTCTTCCAACGTTGCAATGATTATTGTCGAAATGGTTCTGTATTGACTCCTAGCCGTTACGGAGCAAGTGGCGAGGGTGTTGATGGTACGATATTCTCACTTCACTAACGGGGATTGCCGTCCTTAGTCGAATGGTATCGGGGGACAAAGTCTAATGAATATGCCAGACTCAGATAACTTCTACTCGGTATTCTCTTTGATTATGCGTTGCAAGAATTTGAGCATGCTGTGCCGTAATGAATGACATATGCTGCTACGTAAACGGTGAGGACTTGCCAACATAAGATCAATGTTTAGATCGGAAATTATGATACCAAGTTGTATCTGCCGCACTGCTCAAGTAAAACGATCTTCTGCTCTTGTCCATTGCCAGATTGTATTTGATGTTCCAAATCACTACTGAGCAATCGAGATAATCAAGATGTGGGAACGCCTCTCAATGTTTACTCCTCGTGGTGAGCCGGGGTGGTTCCACATCGCTAGTTGATGTTCGGCAGTAATGTTTGCAAGCTACGGGGCCGTGATATGCTATTAGACCATAGTGCGAGGTGTACCAAAAACAGCTACTGCTTTTTATTGCTCGTTGTCCCATGCCCCCGAGAGCTGAACAATGCCGTTGGTATCATAGGATCTAAGTATCCTGGGGGTATCGTGACCTCCAGACCTGTCGGGAAAACACCGGCGGGACGAAGCTTGTGTCTCTTGGAGGTAGGCGAATATCTGGACGTGGGGATATTTGGAGACACAACAGGAAACATCGAGCCACGGGCTGTGACTTGAGGAACTTGCGGGAGTGGGCGGGATCTGTTTCCTCGTTCGAATTTGATGGACACCGGCGACGTCTGTGGGCTTTCGGAAATCGGAGTCGGTGGTAAAGATCGATCAAGATTCGGGGACTCGCGCATATACAAGGAGTAGATCTCGGCTACAGAGTTCGAAGTAGGAGTCGAGGCTAGTCCATCATCAAGGGTCATAGAATGAGCTGGAGCGGAGACGACGTTTTCAATGCAAGAGGTGCAGTCGAATGAAGTAAAGCTTATTCTAAGGGGAGGATTAATGATGAAGCTACTGTAGCTCCTTCTGGGGAGCCTGGTGGATATCCTGCCAGTGTTGACGGTATGTGTTTGTGCCATTGAGTGTTGACTGGCAGACATGTGGCTATTCAACTCAGTCGTTGTTCGCGGAAAGGGTTGGTACATCTCGGAGATCTCGTTACCGGATCCAGACGGAAGTTGCTCATCTAGTAACTCTGCTCTTGAAGTATCCGGTAACTCGCGGACTGGCCCGCACATGCTGTTATTGTCAATCTCGCGCACAGAGCAGATACTGAAGACCGATGGATTATCCGATGGCATTGGTGATCTTAATTCATCGTGGCTAACCTTGCCAGATTTTCGCCTTCTCTTTCGTATGAAGAATAGAAAGACAACGATGACTGAAATCAGGAACAACACTGCTCCTACGCTAGTGCCTATGATGGTTTCACGACGTATGCGAGAAGGATTTGACGGGATGGGAACTATGTTCTTAGGGGAATCGTCGTTGAATCTCCATTGCGAAATGGAAAAGTTGGAGTGCTCGTAGTCGGTTATCAGGTAACTGAGGATGTCTGTCAGCCGTTGATGACGGAGGCCAGCTGGGTCCCATAATACATACGCTTCCTGTAAAAATGTTCGGCCTAAAGTATACTGGGAGTCGTTGGCGGCTCTTTGTAAAGGAAAGTACCACATGGTGTCCTGTACCAATGGGTACCCTTTAGGGTCAGGTACCAATGGGTAACTTGGATGAAGATCAAAGCTCCCATAAGGGAAGACTATATCTACAGATGGACCCCCTTCTGGATCTCTTATGCCGAATGTCAAAGTAGGATTGGTTCTCAGAAGCGTCTGGTGCAGCGTATCATTGACCCAGTATGCCTCAGTTGTCTCATTCCACTCCAATCCAAACGCGCCTTCAAAAGCCTGACACGCCTCCAGAGGAAGGTAAATGAAGGGCTGCGTCGAATCAATGAACGTCGCTATTGGCGTGGGCAGTAACGATTGGGATGTCATGCCAGTGGTCGCATCCAGGGTGATAGATTCTAGAGTAATGACTAGATCGCGTGATATATCTGGAGCGAGCGAGTGAGAGGCGTAGTTGGGTGTGAAGCGGGAAGAGTCATAGCCACCAAGTGTCAAGCTTCCAAAGAAGCCTCTGTTACCTAGTCAATTTCAGCGTTGCAAAACATTGACAGTCTCTAGGCTCTAATAGGTAGAAATGGTAAAGAATAAAGTATACAACATGCCTGTGGGCGAGTGATGAGACGAAATTGCCAAAGCAATTGGCAGCAAAGGTTACGCGAGGACGCAGCACCATACAGTGTCTCGAGAGAAATGCGTAATAGTATTTCACTCACGGTACTTTGCCCCTGCAGTATACGCCCAGGATAAACTCGGTATCAGACCTTGGCTTTTCAACGTTGTCAAGTAGCTGGGCTTTGTCGCATTGAATGTAGTAAGATTGGTTCCTTGAACACCCAGACCAAATATACCCACATGATAATCCTCTGTGGCGATGCCCGCGACCACTTGCGATGTAAGCGTGGGGCCTCCAGTGGCATTACTGAACCCTAACGAAATTGTGTCGAGTCCATAAGTGCCACTCTCTTCATAGCCAAGATTGTCTTCGAGACCGAGCGAGAAGTTACCAAGTTGACTCCAAGACGATGATTGCGATGAACTGAACAGTCCACTCCGAATTGCAGTGCAAGTCTGATGAGCGATCATGCCGGCTTCTTCGGCCAAGAGATTGGCGCTGGCGACATTGCAATACCCTAACCCTAAGATGTTGTGGGGCTGGGATTGCGGCTGAAAGAGATTATTCTGTCTGCTCTCTGAGAAGCTCCTCAGTTCCACTACTTGAACATTTTCGATCCTAATACACGCGGGGACCAACGTTGCTATATTAATAACGTGAGGAGATGCCAGTCTGCTGGACCACATAGGCCCCAGATGGCATTGGATCTATGGCATCGCCCGCCCTCGCAACTCTGCATCTCTTGTTTCAAATTCCACTACCTGCACGTTTCCACCTACCTGCTGATGTAACACCCGCTGGTACGCTGCATTGCGGTGCCAAACTAGATACATGACTCTCCGCGATCTTAGCCTTGTGCTTATTGATAGGCACACATACCCTGTTGAGAGCCTTGCATTGTGCTGCTTTGCCATGATCAAGCATACGGAGAACGCTGCACCCCTATTTATGCCTCACATCATTGCCTGTTTTCAACGTCGATTGGCCATGCTAATATTGAACATCATCGTATGCATGCATAACCTCCGATCTTCTACTGTGCCGGTATCGGACTCTTTCCACGCGTCCTTCTGAAAGAACTGCTCAATACCATTGCATTGTTCTGCAGGGGCATCGTCAACCTGATGCGTCTTATGTCTCGAAATCCACCTACAGATGATGTTTCTGCAATCTTCTCATCGACTATGTTTCACATTGCAGGGCGTGGACCTCCCTAAATGCTTAGCGATTGGCCTTACTCATCTTCATTATCATGGAATCTGCAGCATCGGCGTTTGAGAAAAGCAGTTTGACCTACTTTGCCAAGATTCTGTATAGGCGTACCGACAGAACTGAATGATATCGATTGCACTATATGTAGGTTTCACTTTTAGTCTGAGCGCTCTCATTCCCAAGTCTCATCCGACTTCGTTTCACAACTTTCGTTCTCTAAAATTGTGGTCTCTAGTCACCTTGAACGGGTATATAGCTTTCTCAGCCATCGTTCAACAACTCTGTTCCTGCAGCCACCCATAATTGACAGCCTGGTCCAGTGTGCCCTGCTCCAAACATGTCGATCAAGCCCATCAAATTGTTACATATTTCATACATAATATTTGTGCTATGCCCATGTCTGATTTCCACCCTTATCAAAAAAGATCCTGGGCCGCTTCCCGTAAACGTGGCGGGGCGTCCGGAACTGGCCACGTCTTGTTCAACGCCTAAAGCATGGCTGGAGGCTCTGATTCCACGTGCTCTAGTTCCTCTCCTTTCTCTGTCGGAGGCAGCTGCTACAGATGTATCTTTGACAGACAGGTCACCTACATTGACCACGCTAGCAGCAGCACCTACTCCAGCAGATGCTACTAGGATTGAAGTGATGCCAGTCAGCCTGGAAACACCTATCACACCTGCGATTCCAGCGACTCCAGCGACCCCAGCGACTCCAGCAACTCCAGCGACTCCAGCGCCCCTCGGTGCTCCTACGACTTCAGATCTTCCTATAATCACTTCTGGTCCGTTACCAGCTTGCATGTGGGCTCAATGCAATCTCTTCTATCCAGTGAGCGTAGCACCCGCTCCACCTCTTTTCAGCCGAGGCTAATCAAGCGTAGAATGTGAGGGTATATCATTGGCCACAGGAATCACAAAACACAGCCTGCCTCTCAACAGCGTCAAGTCTTCCTGGCCTGGCTCCTCTGCTCGGACTCGATAGGTACCGCACCCAGACCCCGTCAAAGGATACTCGAGCTAACGACTGACACAGTCAATCCCCGAGCGTATATGTCGTCTTTGACTTGGTCACTGCCTACAATGGTTGCAGTCGAATTGGCTCAACCTACGCGAACATTACCACTTCTTTCCCTCCTGGTCATCTGTCAACAATCAGACCTGATGATAACAGTACTCGCAGCTTCGATTTTGCTGATCTTCCATGCCCTCCGCCAGGAGTTAGTTGGACTTCATCGGGGCCCTATGCACCTTTGCTCTCGCCTCCGTCATTCTTGTTCGCTCTAGACCCTGCATTCACTAGCTGTATACCCGCCTTTCATCAGGGTGTTGACCCTCCGACGGCTTTGCCAACTGTCACTGGCCGTATCTCACAACCTGAACACAGACCTGTAGGACATCCGCATCAACACAAAAGAGCAATTGAGCCCGCTCATGTAGTACCCTGGACTCCGCGGAAGACCACCGATTCGGTGTAAGAGCTCGATCCTGGCAGTGACGGGTGGACTTTTCTTGACGAGATGTAATCATACAGCCGAGTGCTGACTTTCGAAGCTCCGGATTGAAATTTGCGAAGTCGGCTCAATTCAATAAGGTGAATCAATGCGGCTTAATTTGTGGCCACCTATGGAATTAGCCATGGCTTTTGGTTGAGTTTCCGCCATAGCTGAAGTCATTGATCTTGGGAAACATGTAATATTACCAACATTGTATGATGTAGAGTACGGAGGCTGTACCCCTTGTTTTGCAAGAGGTCTTGCCTGCAGAGATGGCTGTGGTTGGCGACAAAACCATTGGTACAGGTGCATTAGAGTGTAAGCTTCATTGAGCAACGCAATAGGGCTGTCGTTGATGTTATACATATACGGACCGGTTGCTGTGATCTTCAACGACAATTTGCAAGGAATAAGGAAGTCTTGCGAGCTCGGTGTCCCTGGTTGTTATTTGGGGCCGGTTACATGCCAGGCTGCAAATACAGTGGTGTCCTTCCCATCCCTCTTCCCCGAAGACCCCGCGAGCTCCCGGCCGTGTCATATCGGACGAGACATCCCGCATCCTCGACAATCCTCGTCCTTGCCCTTGAAGACTTCGAGCATCTCTGGATATCAATTCATGCAAGGTTGTGTTAATATATTGACCTCTTGGACGCGGTGACTGGACGCCAAGACCACACTATCGCCGATAAGTCCGGTGCCTAATATATGTTGTATAATGGGTTCTCTTTACAATGAAACACACACACTGAGCCTTGCTATGTATTACGCTGTGGGTAGAGACTGCCAAGACAACGTACATCTTGCGTCGAAGTTTAACTTTAGTTCCGCTAGGTGCATCTAGATGAACCTATGCTGGCGGGCTTATCGCATCTCGTTCTTTTCTTTGTTTGACACTTGAAACAAGTTGGTCCCACCACACCCACAGACACTTACAGTCAGCCATCCGTCAGCATCCTCAGCGAATCTCCTGCTCTTTCTCTATTTTCAATGTCCGCTTTCTATTCCAGTCGACAGATTCATGGAATTCCACTACATTCCAAATCTCAACCACCAGGGACATATCAAGTGGTGACCGATACAATGCCAAGGTTCTTCGCTACACCTGAAGAGAAAACGCTTCACTTTAAGAATCAGCTGCATACAGTGGACTTTTCAACGACTTATCTGGATTCCTTCATTTCGGTTGTCATTGACGGCAATCGTTTTCAGGTGAGCCCTCTTCAACACCTATTCCAGCTACGAAGTAAATACTCATGTAGAACGCATCGGAAGTTCATCGATGGGTTCGTCGCAAATGATGAAGCTGGAGGGAAGCAAGCTGCTATGGCACTTACACATGCGATCGGAGACATGCTGGGCCAGATGGGGTACGAAGTGACGCGTCTTGTCATTCGAATATTCGGCAATCCGGAATGGCTCAGCGACGCCTACCTGGACGCCACTGTCATCCCACACCGAGTGAACTTTGGATGGTTTCTCCAGGGATTCAGTAGTGTGGAATCATTGGTAGAATTCGTCGCAATCAGCGATGGCCCTTGTACCCCAGTATATCGGATGCGAGGTAATTGTCAAGCGTGCTACATAAGATAGAAAATGCTGACGAACAGCAATAGATGCGGCGGGCTTACTGAAGGTCAACCTACTGGACCCGCACTGCCAGCTCGTCCTATTTGGAGGCACCATAGACGACAAAGTCTCGCAACTGATTATGGATAGCCAATCAGCCACAGCCCACGGACGCCTCATGCTGCTCGAGACTTCGTGTGGTGCACCCAATCCATTGCCAATACTGCCAACACTCCAACGCTTCTCGCTCCCACACGTCTTCCGCGACACAGAGCACCGTCCCAGAATCAACCCCCCAAAGTCCACCATCTTTCGCAATGCGCAAGGTCAGAGAGTCGACCCTCCACTCAACCCTAAAGAGACGATGGTCGTATGGCTTCGCTCGCAGAAATTCTGTAATAATCACTTCCTCCAGGGACAATGTCCGGAGCCACGATGCAAAGCGCGCCATGATGGAAGGCTTACGAGCGAGCAGTTGGACGCACTGAGGTCTTTGGCCAGGAGCCTTCCGTGTCGTTATTCTAATCAGTGTCGGGATCCGGATTGTTATGCTGGACATATGTGTCCGTTTCAGCCTTGCGCTAATAGGAATTGCAAATTCTACGCCGAGATGCATGTTATTGACAGGCGGATTGTGTCGCAGGACCCGTGACGGATCATGGAGCGTCAGGAGTGGCTTGCCGCAACTTGTACTCGAGGCAAGCTCTCGGCGGTGGTAGGTGTCAGGAGAATGCAACCACGTAGGTGTGCGGACACGATTTGCTGGACTACATAGTCCGACAAGCATGCAAATTATCTATCGGCCTTATACTCTAAGACGAGCTCCGTCAAGCGCAAGGCTGATGCTGAATCAAGAAGACTGCGGACCCATCAATAGCTACATAATTGGGTTGTCAGAGCCTCATAATAGTCACCAAGAAACGAACGAGCAGTACGTACCTTCTTACTATTACCTGACGCATGCCTATCCCTAGCGGCACCCAATAGAGACAGGGCTATGTCCAGATCAAAAGCAAGATTTTTCTCCTTACCATCCCACATCACTGTGATTACCGCCCCAAAACAATTTTCTGTTTAAACTCCTGAGTCCCTGACCGTTCGCTGCGGGAGCAATTTTTCCGAGAGTCTCGAAAAGCTTGGTTCTAAGGCGCTCAATAGTTGCCTGGAATGGGTTCCTTGATGAGATACGCGAAGTTCTGGGCTTGTACGCAGCGTTTCTGTGATGATTGAGAATGATATTAGCTATTGACGTTGAGATATATTGTACACGTTCGTTTGTGGTTTTAGCAGCACTGCTTCTGACTGCTCTCCTGAATTATATTCCGGAGACACAACCCTTGACTTTCGCTGTGAAGCAGTGCGACGCATGCATGTTTCAGAAGTCTTGCTGTTGTGCCATGGGTCTTGGATTTATCGTTCAATGTCATGTGCGCACTTGTTGCGTGATGTGAGAAATAGAAATCGCTGCCGTTGTATTTCTGTTATCTTTGCGTGACATGAGCATGGCATTTGTTAGCCTTGATGATATGAGATAGAGAATGGGGTAGATGTGGGGTTGACAAGTAATCATCAGATCTTGGCTGAATCGTACTATATTTTTTGGGTAGAGGGTTGGTGTTGGTCTAGCATTGGCCTTGATTATTGGTACCGGACTGCAGGTACTGATGGGGTGGTCTAATTGGATCTCGGATGGTATGTCGATAATCTGAAATTAACTGGGTTTGTTAATTCTAGTTTTGACTTTCCATGAGGGATAGTTAGTAGGTGACCTCAATTAAACCGGCGCAGGAGATAATGTACATAATGCTGATGTTATTTAACTCATATGAAGCAGATGAGGAGTAGTAGGAGAGCTTCCAAGTGACAATCGTCTTCGTTCCATGTCATACTCCGAAGGCTTCGAGTAACTCATTTAGTAATATACATGACATTGACCAAGCCCTTCCCTTCGCCTTGATCATTACAATCGCCGTACCACTTCAGTAAAGCAACTCTATATCACTAACCACCTGCCTTCAGTGACCCCTCCGGTGTGATATCACTAGAATCGTGAGCGACCACAGTACCAAAATAGCCTGGCGCCCCCATCATATACCCCGGCATCAAATTCCAAACCGAACTGGCGCTCCACTTCCAATACACCGCCGAGTTATCCGCGGAGGGATTCCAGAACATGTTCTGCACCCCACCCTGATACCCCACGGCAGCGTAATTCTTCACCGTCGGGTCTCCCATTAGCATGCAGGTGTTTGTGATGCCCTGGAAGTTCTGGACGCATATGTCGTACGTGAGCTGATCCGAAAGCGTGATTCGCGAAAACATCATGTGGTCTTCACAGGTACCCTCGGTGTGTGATAATTAAAACATGAATTGGCCGGTGGTTCTTTTGGCCATTGCATCGGCGGCCACGCAGATTTTATCGATGACGGTGTCGCAGTCGGGTCTGACTTGGACGGTAATAGTCGTGCTCAATCCTATGCCGTTCAGGTTTTTGTTATTACCGCAGGTAGGCCAGTTTGGGGCGAAGTTGATGAAGGTTACACCCAGATCTTCCCGGTAAGTGGTAATAGTGTTGAGGTCTTTGCCGCGCGGAGAGAGAGTCAGCACACGAAGGCAATGTCTAGCGCGATGCAGAGAATGTTGGTGTAGATGAGGAACTTCTTCGTATACTGCGTCTTCGAGGGATCGGTGGGTGCGAGCATCTTCACTGCAGCGCGGATGTATATCATGGAGATGATTAGTTCTTGGAGGGTGAAAACGACGAGCTGGATCCGCTCGTAGACGTTGTATACCGTGAGCCACATGCCAGGATCAGCTTGGTTACTCCCGAACGTCTGAACAGTGGTGGGCACTTGGAAGATCAGAAAGTCGGTAATGATCATTATCAGCACTGCGCGCAAGATGCGCTGGTCTCGGACTACGAGATGAAGCCGGGAATACAGCACGAGGCTCTGTCCTGTTACCATACCCCACCAGCCAAAGGAGGCGAATGCGGTATTCACTTCCCAGGGACAACTACCGACGAACCATTTCAGGATGATTCCGAGGGAGTGGCTGATAATGCCCCAGGATGTTACTAAGATGGACCAGAAGTAGAGCGTGTTACGCCGCTTAACGATCGTGAAGACTTTAAGGTCGACGAGCAGGGACATGTAGATGGCGAGTGTGAGCATGGCAATTAGGATTAACGTTCGTAGGGTATCTTCTGGTAAAGGGCCACGGACGATACCGCCCGCGACTCGAGGGAGTATCATGTGGTGTTTCATTCCCCCATCGACATTGGGAAGCTTAGACGATTGATGAGTACGCTCACTTAAGGCAAGGTTACCATACCTACATCCGATGCTTTTGAGGTCGTGGAGGCCACAGTAGCGAGTAAAAGCGGGAGAAGCGAAATTCAAAGTCCCGGTCAGCAGCGCGGGGGCATCTTAAAGTCATCATTGCCAGGTGAATCGCACGCTAGGATTTTGTCCGAGGCTATGATGCATGAAGATAGAGCGGGACCAATTGTTTTTTTATTCTTGTTCGGGTGTGTTCGGAATCTCACTTCAGATGCTCGAGGAGTAACTTGGATACGGATAATCTAATGGAATTCAGCCCGGATTAACCTTAGCCAATAACATAAGTAGGATCTTAGAAAAGGGGAAGAAGATAAGATTATAAATCTATTTATCTAATATTATTATATTACTTAGGATTACTTAGTATAAGAATAATCTCTTTACTATAATAGAATATCCTAGAAGTTAACTTTAGGAAGTACGCTTACCTAATTAAGAAGTAATTTTTTAGTAAGGAATATTAAAACAAGACTCTATTTACATATTATATATATATATATCTACGTATATAATTTTAATTAGTTAATACTAAAAGATACGTATTTATTATTAGTATCTAACTAGAAAATACCTGTAAAAATCTAGATTTTTACGTAATTTACCTCTCCTACCTAGTAATTATAAGTCTTAGCGTAGTTAGATATATAGATTTTATAGTAATAGACTAATCTATATTATTTAGGATGTAAATTACTTTATAAGCCTATATATATTATTTATACTATTAGGATATCTATTATAATAGGTAGACGTTAAGTAGTTAGTAAGATAGTAGTATACTTAAGTATATTAGTAATATCTTAGCGTAGTTAGATACATAGATTTTAGTAGGTAAAGTTATAAAATTAGTTATATCTTTATTACTAATAAACTAATTAATATTATTTTAGATTTTATATATTTATTAGATCTATATATATCTTTTATAATAGAATAACTTATATTATAATTATTAGTAAATTAGTAGTATTAATATAAATTGTATCTTAGTATTTAATATTCTTTAAAGTCTATTATCCTAAAATTTATCCGCGGGTATATTTAAAGTATAATTAATAGTACGATTTAATTTTATAATATAAATAGCCTAGATGTAATATTATATTTATAATAAAATTAGGTCATATTTACTATTTAATAATCTACTTATATAATCTAATAGCTTAAATAGTAGATTAGCTTAATTTTATAGTTAAATAGTCTTGATTAGATTATTATTATATATCTTAGGAGTTAACTACCTTATCTATTAATTACTTGATAGTATCTACTTATATATAATATTCCTTATTAACTATCTAGTAATATATTTAAGGTTATTAGGCCTAATAATATAGAGGTTACTCTTACCTATTACCTATAATAGCGCTATATAAAGTTAATTATAGCTAGAAGTAAGCTGTATTTATAAGTTAATACTTATAAACTTTACAAATTACTCTTAAGATTTATTAATAATTATAATAAATATAGGTCTTACTAGATATTACTTATATATAAAGGATATATTAATATCCCTAGAATCCTTAGAACTACTTATTATATAATATAAGTTTTATTTTGACTACTCGCATGGCGACGGAGACAGCGAACACGGCGGGACGTACAGGCGAATAGGCGCACGAGTCGAGAGAGAAGCAGACTAGGGAGAAGGAGGGACGAGATACCTAGCGGGGGGGAGGTAGTAGGAGAGAAGGTAATAGGAAGGTAGAGGTAATAAATAATAAGGAGTAAGAGCTATATAAGCTCCTTAAGATAATATAGAGTACGAAGTAGGAGTATATAAGTAAAATATTATAGAAGTTCTACTAAAACGCGATAGGCTAGCTACGTCCCTATATTAAATATAATATTAAGGGACGCGCTAATATAATAAAGGTTAGAAAGAATATACTAGTATTATTAATAATATAAAGAGGATTAAATAGCTAGGCGGAGGTTATATAACGCGTTATATTAGGGTTATAAGTATCCTTAACCTAACTCGCGCTAGAGGTAAAGAATAATAGAAAGGTTAAATAGATTATAATAAGGATTAAAGATATTAAAGAGAGGAAGTAAATACTAGGAGCTATACTTATATAGCTTATATAGATATTCTATATTATAAGTAAAGCTATAGACTCTATTATTATAGCGTATTAAATAAAGATAGGTAACGTTATACTCTATACTATTATAGTAGAGATAAGGGAGGAATTAAAAAGAGTAAAGGGGTAGGCTTTAAAGGTATATAAGTTAATATAAATACTCTCATAAATATTAAGGGTAACGGTCTATATAATTAGGATAGCGGCGGTTAATAATAAAGATTAGGGTAGAGTAATAAAAGGGCTAAAAGTAGCTAATAAACGATTATACTCCTAGCTAGAGATAATTAGCATTAAATAGCCGACGTTTACATATAGTTTAAGTATAGCTAGTATAGAGAAGAAGTTCTCCTTACTAGTTATAAAGGTCGTTAACTCTGAAATAGTAAATAGGTTAATTAATAAGGGAATAATAATAGAGGCCGTACTCCTCTTCTATATTAGATAAGAAAGGAATATAGTACTTAGGTAATACTTTAACTACTATATATACGGGTATATTAATAGGATTTATACGAAGCTAGTAAGATATAGTAAGTACGCGGGAGGCTACCTAAGTAATAACTACGTAGATAGCCTAGGCGTAGTAAAGTGGTACGCGGTCTATAAGGGCGATTACCTAGCGTAGGTTAAGAGCTATCTTATTAAATAGAAAGAGGTAAAGAAGATAAAGGCTAAGCTAGGAGTAAAGCTAAAATACTTTAAGATACTAAAGAGGAAGACAGTATAAGCTATACTATTTATAGTAGGAAGCCGGTAGGATATAAAGGGCTTCTAAATAGTAATATATAATATAAAGTATAAGGTACTTAGGGATATAAAATCTAGAATAAATAGCGCGTTTATATTAAGGAAGATAAAGAGGCTAATAAAGTTATCCTTATTAAAATATAATTAGTTATTCCTTTTAATCTAACCTTAACTCTAATAATATAAAGAAGAGTCTATCCTAGCCCCTAGCTAGGATATAGATATATGAGTAGAAAATTAACCCCCGTCTACTTAATAAATAATATAAGGGGACTAAAAATCCTATAGTATAATATATAGAGAAGGAAGGATATAGTAATAGTACCCCTTTTAAAAAATAATAAAGTTTAAGATATAGATATACTAGCTATATAAGAACCGGCTAGGAACTTAATAAACGGTATATATTATAATTATAATATAAGTAGGTTTTATCTACTATATTATAATAATCTAGAGGTAAGAACCTACTTCTATATAAATAAAAGATTAGACCTAGAGTCCTAGGAGGTATAATATAGCGGAGAAGACCTTTACTTACTACGTATATAAGTCTATAGCCTCTAGGACTAGTTTAAAGGAATTAAAGGGTCCCCTAGGTTATAAGGGATAATCCTTTAGATTTATAACGTATATAACCCTTCCTTAATAAGCTTAACTTCTAATAATAGCCCGTTTATAATCCTAGCCCTTAAAGGGGTACTAGGCGGAGATAGGAAATATATAATAGTTAGTAACCTTAACTTATACTACCCGTAATAGAATAACCTAGGTAGGTATATATACTATATAATAGTAGATAAGTTATTAGAGGTAGTAGGGCGGCGGGGAAAAGAACTTAATATACTCTAAGGCTTAGTAACGTAGTAGAGCCAGGGAATATAAAGTATAATTAACCTATTATTCCTTATTAAAGGCGCGTATAATATAATATTAGGATATAAGGTTAGGCGGGAACTTAATTTTAAGTCTAACTACCTCCTAATATATATATCTCTAGAGTAGTTATAGGAGGAGCTAAAGCCCCGTAAAAAGCGAGCTTAAAAGAAAGCTAATTCTAAGGAGATAAAAGGGAATATTAACGTATAAGCGACTATCTTAGCTAGAGTCCTAGACTAATACCTACTAATATCGCGTAAAGAGATTAATATATATATAAATAAGCTAATTATAACGCTCTAGGAAATCGCGGATAATACTATCCCTAATATTAGACCCTTTAAAGGCTTAAAGTTATATTAGATAGCGGATTATATAAGGGTAATAAAGGCCTTAAAAGAGGCCCTAAAGGATTATAAATATTACTAAATAGCCGCTACGGAGGAGAGACTCTAGGAGGTAGATAGGGATAAGGTCTTAATATTAAGAAAGACTTATACGCTAAATTACTAGGAGGTAGTATACATAGCGTCTTTAAAGAAGGTAGGCGTCTAGAAGCTAGCGTGATAGGGAAGAGAAAGAAGTATAATCCCTAAGGAACTCCCCTAATTCCTAGCCCTTAAGGATAAGGAGGGCGGGAAGGTAATTAACTTTAAGAGGAAAGTAAAGGCGCTAAGGAGAGTCCTTTTCCTATCCCCTCCCTATATTAACCTAGGGGATATTAAGGATATAATATACTCTACCCTAATCGATTTTTACGCTACCTTAGAGCTTAGGGAAGTCTAGGAAGCGATCTAATACCTAGCTGTAAATAAGGTCCTAGGTACCTTAGGACTACTAAATAGGTTCTTACGCGTCTTATATAAAGATTTAATTAAGGTAGTAGCGAGGCTCTTCTAGGCCTACCTAGATAGTAGCTATTACTTAAAGAGATTTAAGGAGGTAAATATAATTATCTTAAAGAAGTTAAAGAAACTAGACTAATTAAAGTTAAAAGTATACTAACTAATAGCGCTACTTAATATACTAGGGAAAACTCTAGAGATAGTAGTATCTAGACGCCTTAGTAGTCTAGTAGAACGCTATAAACTCCTTCTAAAGTAATAAATAGGAGTAACGAAGGATAGGTTAATAGAGATAGCCCTTAAGACTTTAATAGACTTAATTTACACGGTATAAAATTAAGGGAAAAATAACGTTACAAGCCTATTATTACTAGACGTTACGGGAGCCTTTAATAATATATTATATAAGAGGTTACTTTATAACCTTAGAATAAAGGGAATCCTAACGGTAATTATAGCCTAGGTTATAAGCTTCCTTTAAGGAAAGGCGACGTCTATTATAATAGGGATAAGAATTAGCTAAATAGAAGACGTAAGGACGGGGATCCCCTAAGGCTTCCTAATCTTATTAATCCTTTTCCTATTCTTTAATAGACTATTAATTAAGGAATACGCGAGGACTAAACTCCCTATATAAGTAGGAGGTTTTATTAACGATATCTATCTTTTAATATATAGTAAGTCTATTAAGGGGAATTACTACTAGCTTAAAAAAGCCTATTAAATCTATTATAAATAAGTAAAAACTTACGGTGTAACATTTACGCCGTAGAAATATAAACTAGTCTACTTCTCTAAAATACTAAAGAAGTTTAATATATTAGAAATAGTCTAATTTAATAGTATAGAAGTCGTCCTAAGCGTAAATATATAAGTCCTAGGATTATATATTAACTTAAAACTCCGCTAGAGCCTATATATTACCTAGATTAAGGTAAAGGCTACTACTTAATCTTAGGCGCTTAAGTACTTAATAGGCTTAAGCTAGGGAGTAACCTTTATAAGATATAAGACAGTTTATAATATTATAGTCTAATTAATACTTACATTTATAACTTTAATATAATATTACTTAAAGGGAATAGTCGACGCTATAAAGACTTATACGCGTACGCTTAGAATAATATAGAACGACTACTTAAGATTAGTCCTTAGCGCGTATAAGGCGACGCTAGTATTAATACTAGAGGCGGAGGTAGTAACTCCTCTAATCTAGGTATAACTTAATAATCTAGTAATAAAATATTAAGCGCTCCGTAGTACCTACGCGAGTATAATAGTAGGGAATAAGAAGATCTAACGCTAGTTAAAGGAGAAATATAATAGAGTTAAATATTAGGACCTTACTCTAATATAAGAGAAGGAGAAATAGGCCTTATAAGAGCTTAAAGCTATAATTTAGGATTAAGTAATTAATAATATTTAATAAAATGCCTATTAATATAACCTAATAAGAGATATAAAGGAATTTTAAGATATTAATAATATTTTAATAAAGGTAAAAGATTAGAAATAACTTTAATAAAAGGAATAATAAGAGGTCTATTAAATAATTATTTTAAAGGAAAGCTAGGCCCTAATAGTAAAGTACCCCTTCTTAAATAATTATATTAATTATTATTAGGATTTAAGGAAGGCGGAAAGTTTATTAATAACTTAACTTTATAATAAGAAAAATAGCTTTAAGGTATTCTTACTTAAAATTAATATCCTAAAAATCTAGGATTTTAAATATATTTATAATTAAGTAAAATAGGATATAAAGTATATCCTCCTCTTTTACTTAAAATTATAAGAGTTAAGATTAAACTTAATTAAAGAGGCTAGAACTTATAATTTTAAAAAGATATTAATTAAGTTAAAAGATATTTATATAATAGCCTACTAGCTAATAAATATTAATAGCTTAAAATAATTCTAACTTACTAAGCTTTAACTAAAGTAGATAGAACTCCCTTAAAAGGTGGTTCTACTATTAAAATTAATAAAAATACTGAAGATTAAGTAGAAAGGGAAGAAGGTAACTAAAGAACTACGCGAATACTATTAATTAAATACGGTAAATAATATAATCCTAGTAGAAAGGACTTATTAGGCTACCTAGGAAGTAAAATGTTATAGGGAAGGATAATAATAAGCGGAAGTTTTTAACTATAAAAGGTTTCTCCTATATCTCTTTATAATAGGACATAGTAGCTCCGCTACCTTTCCTACTAGGAAGGGATACCTAAGCGTAGAAGACTATCCTTATTAGTATAAATAATACTAGAATAGGCGTATAAATAAATAAATAAATAAATAACTTATATATAAAGGATATAAGAATCTATTTATTATTTTCTTTTAATTATAATAATATCTTAAATAATAATACCTTCTTATTATTATAAGTCCTACCTATTATCTCCCTTTTAAAGATATACTTATAGTATTATATAACTTATAATTAGGTCCTATTATAAAGCTATAAGAGATGAAGGTTCTTAAGTAATATAATAGGTACGCCTAACTTAATATAAAGCTTATAAGGTAGTAGGAAGGCTTTATAAAACAGGTTAAAATACTTAATAGGAAATAATTTATTATCTTCTTTAAAAGTAGTATAATTATAACTCTAGTAGGTTATAAGATTATTAAGTATATACGTTATAATCTGAATATAAATAGTAGTTATATCTTTATTAGTAATAATAAGGATAGCTTATTCAAAAAGATATTATCTTAAAAAAGGTTTATTAATATTACTTATATTATTATATACCTTTTTAATTAACTTATTAATTATCTTTCTAGGAATATACTTATGTTTCTAAAATATAATATCTTTATTAATAGTAGTACTCTTTTTAATACTACTACTATTATTAATAATTAGAAGATTATCTATAAACTACCTTATATTCATATATGTAGTATTAGTTAACTTAGGATTATTAAGTTATTTATTAATAGTTAGATCTAGTTAAATAATATTTAGCTAGAACTTAGCCTTTTAAATATAAGTATTAATAACCTATTTATATAACCTTCCTACTACTATTAATAATATTTATTAGAATTTATTATAAAAGTAGACTAATTTATTCCTAAATTATACTTACTTATTATAATAGATATCTTAAAGATATTAATTAATAGCCTTTATATTATACTTACTTTATATAAGTAACTTATATTAAAAGATAATATAAGTCCTCTTAATAAGCTTTATAAGGTTTATTCCTTTCTTAATATTATATAAGGAGGTAGTACTAAAATCTAGGAGTATTTTAAATTATAAGTATTTAATATAGCTATCCTAGAGGAGTATTAATATAATATTAAAAGATATTACTATTAAAGTAATTTTTTTTAGAGTATAACTTTTATATAATAGTATTCTATACTATTATCTTACTAGTACCCCTAGTACTATTAAGGAAGAAGAGGATACTAGGTATATTATACTTAGTATTTATATTAATATTAATTATAGTTATAATTTAATTAGTAATATTATATTAATTAGAATTAAGCTTATTCTAGGAGAGTTCTACTTTATTAAGGGTAATATAATATAATATTCCCTTATATAATAGCCTATTAAAAATATTACTAAACCTATTAAAATTAATAATAAGAGTAGGAAGGTTATATTAAATAAGGTCCTTAATAAACTTAAGAATAAAGGTATACTCTAGTTAGATACTAATCAAGTAAAGGATATACTATTTAATATATAATACTTACTAAATAACTAGTATTAAAAGTAAAGGAAAATCTTATTATAAGATATATAAGTAATTAAAGAAAATATACTCTTTATATTTATTTTATAGTATAGGGATATTTATAAGTTAAAGATCTAATAATATTATAATAAATAATTATTATAAGATATATCTACCTTATAAATCCTTACTTTTATTAAGGACTTTATTTATATATCTATTATTTTTAGTTAGACTAAGCTTTATATAGGCTTCCTTCTATCTTATAAAATAACTATTAATAGTACGTATATTATTAAATAAGGTAGCGCCCTTCTAATAATATAAAAGTAATTAATAGTAATATAAATCCTTTATCTTTAAGTTAATAAAATTAATACGCCTTAGAGCCTTATCCTTTTAATAAATCTTCTACTATTTATTACCCTTATTCTATATAAAGTATTTAGGAAAGTTAGTATATAAGTAGTCTAATAAGTCCTTTATAACTTTAAATAGCTAACTATTATCCTTTTTAAATAGTAGTAGCTATTAGTTAGTATAAGCCTCTTTAATAATGTTACGGTTTACTCCGTCCGTGGATAGGGTAGACCTATGATTAGTTCTCGTGAAGAGGAGTGTTAAGGAAGCAGGGCAAGCAGGCTTATATTAAATAGGTCTAGTATAAGGTATTATATTCAGTGCTTAGGAGATTACTAGAATTATAACATAAGTTAAATACGGAGCTCCTACCTACTAGGAAACATCGCCATCTATATAGATATAGGAGATCCGTATACTTAACAGGTCGCCTGGATCGCTCGTTGTACGCTCCTGTCGTTCCGGTAACCTACTTACCTAGATCGACTGGATCGCCCTCCGTGCGTTCCTGTCGTTCTAGCGACCTACTTACCGGGTCGATACTTCTTAGCTAATATTAACCCGTCGACCTGTATTACTAAGCTATGCTAAGCCTCTACTTAATAAAACCTACGATCGTAATAAATAATATAATTTATTTTAAAGTACGCTATTAAAGTAGTTTTATATAGCTTATGAATATTAATAAGCTTCTACTTAATAATCTTATTACCTATCTTATTATTAACTAGCCTAAATAGTATATATTACTAATCTAATAAATAGATTTATAAACGCTTTATATATAGCTTTATAATACTTATACTAGATAAGAGTATATTTTATATAGCCTTAGTAGACCTAATTTATTAAGCTAAATAGAACTTTATAATCTTATCTACTAGCTTACCTTACTACCTAGGCCTACTAGAAGAAGTAGGATTATCCTTATAACGCGTACTTTATCTAATAAGGATAATATTAGCCTAATTAGGATCCTTATAAATATATTTATATAAATAGAAGATTAACTTAATAGAGTTATAAATGTTAATATTAAGGTATATACTATATTTCTTTAATAAGTATAAATTATAAGGGATAATCTATTAATTATTAATATTAGTATTAGGAAGAAGTAGTCTATATAAATATTTATAAAAAGTATAACTTCTATTAGGAGTAAAGGATATCTCTTTATAAAAGTCTTTTCGAAAGGCCTTATTATAATACTTCTTCTCTTTACTATAATATATATTTACTAGCCGGAATGATATAGGATAGTATAGGATATTAGTCTTCCTACCTATCCCGTAGTATAGTATAAGACCGATGATTTTAAATCAATTCTATTATAGGATAGTATAGGATTTTATAGGATAGTCCTACGGGATAGGATATTTATAGGACCTCTTTATAGGATAGGATATCTATAGGATATCCTAGTAGCGAATAAGATAAGAGGATTTTAAAAAGGGTTAATTAAGGGAGGGATAACTAGAAAGATGACTAGGAGTAATATATCTATAAATTAAGACTAAAAATAGAAAGCTATAATATATATCTAAATATAGATCTTTTTTAGAATTATTCTATTTATAGAAATAAGGATATACGCCTAAAAACCTTATAAAACATCTCTTTCTAAGGGTTTTTAGGCGTATATCTTTATTTCTATAAATATAATATTTCTAAAAAAAAATCTGTATTTAAATATATATTATAGCTTTCTATTTTAGTCTTAATTTTATAGATATATTACTTCTAGTTATCTTTCTAGTTATCTCTCCCTTGATTAACCCTTTTTAAAATCCTCTTATCTTATCTACTACTAGGTTATCCCATAAATATACTATCCTATAAGTAGGTCCTATGAATATCCTATATTAGTAAAATATTCCATCCTATTCCTATCCTATATCCTTATAAAGATATAGGATTAGGACCCTTTCTACCTATACTATCCTATATCTTTCCAGCTAGTATATATACTAGGCTAGCTAGTATAGTAATTATAAATTATATATTATAGGACCTAGTTATATAATAGCTTATTATCTATTTCTAAAGGTATATATACTTAAATAATACTATTAATATCTTAGATAGTATTAACTTAGTCCTCCTCCTATATAATAAGTAAGATATAAGTATAAGGAAGACTATACTTTCAGAACGTAATAATAAAGTAATAGGTAATATTAATATTAAGTATATATTATTAAAAAAGGTTATTTATAAGCTTATTAAACTTTTATTTAAGAATACGCGTAGTAAGTTTATAATAATACTCTTATATCTATCCTTTTTCTAATAAGCTAAGGATATTAGGCTACTTTAAATTATATATAAAGGTTATAAAGTATTTAGGTTTACCTCTCTTATAAATAATAATTATAATATCTTATATCTTTACTTTTATATAGTATAAACTACTTAGTATTATTATTAGAAGTATAATTACCTTTAAATTAATATTATTAAGAGAGATATTAGGATTAATACTTAGCTTATCTATAAGTCCTAAGTAATAGTTAGCTCTAATAGTTTATTAACTCTACTAGTATTAATTAAGGTTATTTAGCTTAATAGAGGCCTAGGTATTTATAACCTAGTAACTAAATAGATATCCTATATATATTATATAATTAAAGAAACTAGGATAGATCTATAATATAGTTAGTATATAAGATATAACTAAATCTAGGTAAGGCCTTATTATAAGTATAGGTTTAGTAGGTATACTAAACTAAGTAAGATAGCTTAAGCGCTAAGGAAGTATAAGTAGTTAAGTATTTACTTAAGAAGTTTAAAGGACTTAAGTATTAAGTATCTTAAGCTAGTTAATCTAAGTAATCTTAATATAATTTCTTATATCTTTATAATTAATAATATTTTCCTACTTTATAAGAATCTTATATTTAACTTATATTATCTCTTAAGTAATATATATTTAATATTAAATACCCTTAACTTTATTAAAGTATAATTTAATTTAATATAAGCCTACTTCTACTTTATTCTTAATACTCCTCTTTATAAGATTAATCTAAGTTAATTAAGAGTTATATTCTTATAAGGTATAAGAATTAAAAGAACCTTAATACTTAAAATATCCTTAGGATAAGTACCTTAAGATAAAATCTTATCTTAAGTAAGGAAGAGATATAATATCCTTTACTTAATAATAATAAAGATAATATTAAAGTAATAAAGTTTAATTTATATTATAATAATTAAAATAAGCTTAAAAGTAGATTATACCTTACCTTAAATAATACCTAGAAGAGCCTAATAAAGAAGAAAATAAAGATATTAAATAATAGATAAAAAGCTTTATATACTTTTAACTTAAGATTTAAAGAGTATTTAAACCTTCTAATAAAAGTTTATACCTATAAACCTAGTTAGGATTTAAAGTTTTCTTATATAAATATCTTTCTTTTTATTTCTATTAATAGATAAATTATATTCTAAGAATAAATAGGACTTATAACTAATAATTATATAATATAAGTACTTAATTATAGATAAAAAAGTAGAAAAGTAGGTATATTATAATTTAATATTAATATTCACTTAGAATTTATTTACATTATAATTTAGTATTATATTCTTTTTATATACGCTGCAATTTAGCGTTATATACTCTTTTATATATACTGTAATTTAATATTATATACTCTTTTATATACGTTATAATTTAGCGTTATATACTCTTTTATATACGCTATAATTTAGCGTTATATACTCTATTATATACGTTATAATTTAGTATTATATACTCTTTTATATATACTATAATTTAGTATTATATACTCTTTTATATATACTATAAATTAGTATTATATTTTTCTTAGAAATATCTTAATTTAGTATTATATACTTTTTATAAGTTTAATCTAGTATTATACTATTCTTATATAATATATAATATAGTATTACTTTTATAATTACTATAATTTTATACTATCTTTAAAATATATATACTATTTACTTCTTTATATACTATTATTATTAGTTTTACCTATTATATATTAAGTATTATTAAGGAGTTTATACTTATTTTAAATTATTAAATTTATATAATTATCTTAAAAGATATTAGCTAATTAAATATAAGTAAAGATAATAATTAACTTTATAAGAATTAATTATTAAAGTAGCTAAAAATATAGAAATATATTAAAGGTATTATATAAGTTAATAAAACCTTATTATAATATTATAAGCTAGATTTTATTTAAAGGTTATAGAAATATTTATATATTATTTAAGTTTATTATTATTTATTATCTTAAAAATTAATTATTTTATTTATATATAAGATCTTATAATATTAAAGCTTATCCCCTTATTAACGTAATTCCTTCCTAGCCTTAAATTTCCTTATTATCTTAATTTCCTTCTTTATATATATTCAATTAATTATTATTATAATCCTATCCTTTATTATCCTTATAAGGTTAATTATCTTAATCCTTATTATATATAAGTTTATTTAAGTTAGCCTTTACCTAGGATTCTTTTACTTTAATAAAAGTAAGATTATATTAGGGATATTTCTTTATAAGCCCTAATAATAGGTATTCTTTAAGATACTTTAAGTAGGTAGTATTATTATAATAAGTATAATATATTATAATATATATACTTTAACCTAGGCTTATTTCCTTAATATAAAATAAGTATTTTTTATTTTTAACTTTGTTTTTATTTAATTAGCTACCCCTTTAATTAATTTTAAGTAATTAATTTATTTATTAAGCTTAAGATTATTTTTTCTATTAAGGAACTAAATAATAAAGGTAAAGAAGAATCTAATTTTAATAAATTTACTCCTAAGGAAGTAAGTATAAGAATTAAAGTATTATTTATAAATATATATACCCCTTAAGGAGTAAGTATAATAGGAGTAAGCGTAGATATTAAAGAATTATTAAGTAAAGATAAGTATACTCTTAAGGAAGTAAGTATAAATTATAATATAATACTTTATTAATAACTTAATATTATAATTATAAGTAAAGCTAATAATATTTTAATATTAAAGTAATAAAAAAGATTAAAATATATTATTATAAACTTCTATTAAATAGTTACTTACTTAATCTTAATAATTAGAATATAAATAATATAATATATTTTAGTAATTTAAATTTTAAGGTAAATATTATACTCCTCTTTTTAAATAAATATTAATAATTAAACTTTTTAATACTATCTTTTTCCTTACTTAATAAGTATAATTATAATTATATATTATAATTATAAAATAAATATTAGAGAAGTAACTTTTATAATATAAAGAGAGAGATATAATCTAACTTAAAAAATTAAAATAATAAAGATTTAAGAGTAAGTAAAAATAAAGAATTTATTTAATTAAATAAGATAAATAAGTTAGCTTTATTATATTATCCTTAATATAATATTTTTATATATAATAGATTTTAAAAGAAATTTACAATTAATATAATTATTACTTAAGTTAAAAATAATATTATATCTTAAAATATAATTTAATTTACCTTCTTACTTTCCTTTAATCTTTTTAATATTAGCTTTTAAATAATTAAGAGTTATTTCTTAATTTTAATTATTAGGATTATAATCTTAATAGTATTAATTAATTAATTTAAATTTAATTGTTATGTTATTATAAGTTATAAGAATAGGTTTAAGCTTAATGAAATAAAGATATTAAGTATTAAAGTAATTGACTTAAATATTAATTATTATTATTAATAAGTACTTTAAGTATATTTCTTTAAAGTATTAAAGATAAATATTATTCCTTTAAAAATAAGAAGAGTTAAGGAAGAAAATAAATCTTTTTACTTATTTTAAAATAAATCTATTAATTTAAGATATTAATAATAGGACTTTTATACTTAATAAAATTATTTATAAAGAGTAATCTACTTAAAAGTAAACTTAAATATATATCTAAGATATATCTTTAAATATTAAAAATAAAAATAAATCTATTTCTAAGTTATAATAACTTAATAAGATATAAAAGGTTATTTATAAACTTAATTATATTAATAAGCTTCCTTATAATATAATAAATTATCTAAATCTTTTATATTAATATTTTTATAATTATATCTTTTTAAAGGAATAGGAATAAGTAGATATAAATAAATAGAATAATAAAGAGTAAGATTATATTTATAATATAAGTATTATATAAGAATAAATATTAAATAATATTAAGGCTTAAACTTATTTATAATTATCTTAATAAGATATAATATTTATAAAGTTATATTCTTATATACTTCTAAGATAGTAATTATAATAAAAGAAGATTTATTTAATAAAAATTCTATTAATTCTTAAGAGGAGTACTTTATATCTTAATTTAAGTATATAAGAGGTTATATTAAATTTATATTCCTTTATAAGTTTAAGAGTATAATATAATAATTAAGGTAATAAGCCTTTAAGTTAATAATTAAGTAAAATTTAGAATATATACTTATAACCGCGCTCCTCTATTTAACCTCCTTACGCTCCTTTATTTAATATCCTTAAATTCCTTTATTTAATCTCCTCGTATTCCTTTATTTAATCTCCTCGCGCTCTTTTATTTAACCTCCTTGCGTTCCTCTATTTAACCTCCTCGCGCTCCTCTATTTAATCTCCTCGCGTTCCTCTATTTAACCTCCTCGCGCTCCTTCATTCAACCTCACCGCGGTGACGACTAGAGTCCTTACCATAGACGGGTCAAATATATATATTTAGGTAAGGAAGAAGACGCGTTAGCTTACTATCCTAGGCCTGAGATTATAAATCGAAAAGAGATTTAAGGGGCTAGGCAAGTGGAAATACCTCTGATAGTTCAAGTCCATCTATATAATTAATAGCTAGAGGATACGCCACGCGTTAGGAGGCTTATAAGAGCTATCAGAGACGAATCGTTAATACTAGACCTAGAGACAGGTCGTTAAGACTAGTCCTTTACCTCTTAAAGGTTTAAGTCCTCCTATATAGTTATTAGCTAAGAGCGGAAAGAAGATCTAATACAGGTATCCTTTAGTCTCTTATACAGGTATACTCTAGGCTCTAATACAGGTATACTCTAGTAGAGGAGGGACCTATAATAGTCTGAAACAAGCTGGGTTACGCCTAGCTAAAACAGGGGAAATCGCTTATAAAAACTATCTAACTAATAGCTACTACGCCTCGTTAACATAGGCCGAAGCTAGTCTTAACTAGTAGATACGTTAGACTACTAGCTATTAGATAGGATACCTTTAAGGTTCATAGACTACTAGATGTTAGGAACCTGTTAATACCGGCTCTTATACCTCCTAAAGGTTCAAGTCCTCCCGTGTAGTTATTAGCTGGGAGTAGAAGAGTAGGTTTTAATATAGGTATAGTTAAGTATCTATTATAGTATTCCTTGATTAGTAGGATAGAAACGCTATATTACACCGCCTGATTAAGGGCTTAATATTAGTAGTCCCTACGAGATATAGATAGCCTGAATAAGGGAGACCTCTAATAGTAACGCGAAGCAGGGGTTCTTACCCTGTAAGGCGTAGTATTCAAATAGCGGCTACTACGGAGACTATCTATTCAGCCTAAGAGGATAGTATACGCGTGTTAATATGTTAAGCTAAAGGGATAATCTACCTAAATAGAGCCTGCGGCGGAGTAGAAAGTAAGTTAAATAGGTAATAACACCTAGACCTACTTAGAAGGCGTACTTAAGAAGTAAATAAGAGTTAACTTAGGTACTAAGGGCTTATCTTACCTAAGTTATAAAGCCCTAGCTAGAGAGAATTTATATAGTATTCAGTTCAACGATACTTAAAAGCTATAAGGGGTGGAAACTACGAGGAGTATCTGAAGAGTAGGATATATCCTCCTATATTAACTCTTAACGCGTATAGGATAACGCTAGTACTAGTACTAGAGGCGGAGGTAATAACTCCCTTAATCCGGATATAGCTCGATAACCTAGTAATAAAATACTAAGCGCTCCGTAATACCTACGCGAGTATAATAGTAGGGAATAAGAAGATCTAGCGCCGGTTAAAGGAAAAGCGTAGTAGAGTAAGACGCTAGGCCCTTATCCTAATATAAGAGAACAAGGAATAGGCCCTATATAAGCTTAAAGTTATAAGCTAGGATTAAGTAATAATAAATACCTAATAAAAGGCCTATTAATATAACTTAATAAAAGATATTAAGGAATTTCAGGATATTAATAATATCTTAATAAAGGTAAAAGATTAGAAGTAGCTCTATTAAGAGGAGTAATAAGAGGCCTACTAAATAACTATCCTAAAGGAAAGTTAGGAGTTAATAATAAAGGGCCCCCTTTTAAATAATTATATTAACTACTATTAAAGATTAAGGAAGGCGGAAAGCTTACTAGTAATTTAACTTTATAATAGGAAGAATAGCTTTAAGATATTCCTATTTAAGATAAATATACTAGGGATTAAAAAATTTAAATATAATTATAATTAAATAAAATAGGATATAAGGTATATCCTCCTCTTCTACCTAAAGTTATAAGAGTTAAGATTAAATCTAATTAAAGAGGCTAGAACTTATAACTTTAAAAAGATATTAATTAAATTAAGGGGTATTTATATAATAACCCGCTAATTAATAAAGATAGGTTATTAAAAATAATTATAACTTATTAAGCTCTAATTAAAGCGAATAAAACTCCCTTAAAAGGCGGTTCTACCACCGAAATTAATAAAGATACTGAAAATAAAGTGGAAAGGAAGGAAAGTAATTAAAGAGCTACGTAAATACTACTAACTAGACGCGCTAAATAACGTGATCCTAGTGGAAAGGACTTACTAGGTTACCTAGGAAGTAAAATATTATAGGCTCTATAATAATTAATTAATTAATCGATTAATAAAGATGTTAATCGTTAATTAATTAGATTAATAAGGGCGTTAATCGTTAATCGATTAATTTAAAGATAGATTAATCGATTAAATCGATTATTAATCGATTAATTTAGGTAAAATATAATAAAATACAGATTTTCACTTAATAAGTAAAAGAAATTAGTATATCTAATTATAGATATAACTTAATACTATTTACAGATATATAAAATTTAATGAAATAGATAATAGTTAATAATATTATTAGAATAATCTATTTATTAGAAAGAATTTAAATATTATATACTAGTATATTTATTTAATAGATTAAGTATTTAATATATTTATATAAAGATAATACCATTTATTATTTAATTTTATAATTATATATATTAATTAATAGTATAATATATTTTTAAAGTACTTTACTACTATATTATTTAATATTATTATTAAGATATCTTACTTATTATTAGAAGTTAGAATAAAGTTCTCTAATTAATGCTATTTAGAATAATCTAAATATTATAACTATAAATTTTATATTTAAGGTGATTAGTAAGCGACGCTAAGGTAAGATCTACGCTAGTAAGTAGAAGAAGCTTCTTCTACTTTATCTACTTCTTACTTCTTTGATATTCGCCCAAAATGGCTGAAATTTAAAAGTTAGATACGGGGTAGATCTAATTATAGAGCCCCTTATAAGATTATAAAAATGCCCTCTTTTAAAGAGAAATTCGACTCTACTTATGAACTTCCTTCTCTCGAAAATTAGTCTTATCTCTTTAAAGAAAGGTTTTTCATTTAAACTCTACTCCCTTATTCTATAGGTCAGCCGAGAAAGGTATATATAATATCTGTTATTAGCTATATATAATTAATCTTTAATCTATAGGTTGATATTCGTTGTTTAGCTCGAAATTATCGATATAAGACTACTTAAAAGTTACCTTTCCAGACTAGTAACTTATTCACTCACTATTCACACTCTTATAAGAGTATTCCTATCAATATAAATACTCTTATAAGGCCTGAAATTCAGACCGAAGGTATTTATATTTATATTTATCTATTCTATTCTATTCTATCTTTTTAGTAATTCTTTATAGAATTTGATTCAACTCCTTCAACTCAAGCTACTTTAGAGACCTTTTCTACTACTCTTCGAAAAAGTCCTTCGGATAAAGGTCTAAGTTAACACTATACCCAAGAGGGTCTAGTTCAAAAGATACTTGAATTTTTCCTAGAAAACAATATCTCTCAAAAAGCGATTTCCAGTGAATCTTTTCAAAATCTACTAGAGTATACTCGAGAGTAAGTAATATATCTATAAATAGATATATATTTACTAAAAAAATAATTAAATAGCGATATTCCGAAGCTCTATTATAAGAAAATTCGCTCTGAAATTCAACTACTCTTTCGAATCAACTTTGAAAAAATTCAATCCGAGGTTGAGACTATAAGTTCTATTTATAGAACTTATTTTTCTCTTACATTCGACTCTTGGACAGCCTTAAATTAAGCCGAATATATGGCTATTACTATTCACTACGTGAATAAAGACTGGGAGCTTATTTCTAGAATTCTAGATATAGCTCCTATAAGCGATCGAAAAGAAGCTACCTATTTACTAGGTATTCTTGGCAAGACGCTAGCTACTTAGGGAATAGAGGATAAAATTCTCTTATTAGTATCTAATTTCTAAATATGTTTTTCTAATTTTCCTAATTAACTAATTTTTTAAATAGATTGACTACGGATAAAGCTTCTGAAAATCTAGCCCTACTTAGGACTTTCAAAAGGTCCTATAAAGAGAAATATAATACAACTATATTCTCTTTAGATTGTATAGCTTATAATTTTAATAACGTCGTTAGTGACGTTTTGAACTGGCTACTACCCACAAAAAAAGATAAAGAATTAGTAGTTAATACTATTAATTCAGAACAGCTGGAAGAGGAAGAAGAAGAAGATAGTCGAGAGCTTGTTTCAGGTAAGTTTTTTTAATCTTAGTTATCTATTTATTAATTAATTGATTAATTAATTAAATAGCTAAACATCCTATTCGGAAAATTCGAAAACTAGCCTTAATTTTCAAAAATTAGCATGAATACTCAAGAACCTTAGAAAATCAAATCGAGGTCTTGAATATAAAAGGATCTACGAAGCTGAAAATTAGTATGTTTTTATTATTATTTTAATTCTATTAATAGGGTTTTATTAAATAAACTTTATCAGATACCGATATTCGTTGGAATAGTACTTTTCAGCTATTAGAGACCTTTCTTAGGCTCTGGCCGGCTATAGAAAGTACTCTTCAAATTTCTAGAAGATTTCCTAATCGAGAGGATTATCTTCTAAAGAGTGAAGAACTTTCATATATTCGAGAAACTCTCGATATATTTAAGATCTTTACTAAACCCTTAGCTATACTCCAGGGTGAAAAATATCCTACTCTTAGCCTAGCTTTTCCTTATATTCACCAGATAAGACGAAAGCTTAAAGCGAAGAGGGATAATCTAGATCTAGTAAGTTAATTATTCCTATATTAACTATTCTTTAACTATTAATTATACTAATTAAAAATAGCCTTAGATTCATCGAAATTCCTGTGCTAACGGGCTTGAAAAGCTCGAAAAATAGCTTCCGGAATGTAATATTCGTAGCTGGAAAGCTACTTATATAAATATCTTTTTCGCTACAATTCTCGATCCAAGGTTTAAAGCTCAAGCTTTTATGAACTTCAGTATATCAAATCAGGATACTTAAGCTATAGTAGCTGAGTTTCGATTTATTTTTGAGAAGTAAGTTAATTATTAATATATCTTTTTTAATAATTAAAAAGCTAACTTTATTATTAGAATCTAAGATGAAATAGCTCGCTAAGAGACTACTACTAGTCTAGATCCAGAAGATCTAGATCTAGATATTGAAGATGAATTTGATAATGAATTTCGTAGTCTACCTACTAGACTATCTAGTTCTAGTAGTGAAAGATCGGAATTAGAGAAATATCTTTCCGAAGATCCTCTATTAGGAAAGGTAATAATTCCTTACTGTTTACTATTATTCTATTATATTATACTAATTATATATATATAAATTAATCCTCTTAAGTATTAGAAGAATAGAGCTTTAGAGTATCCTATTCTAGCTATTCTAGCTAGAAGATATTTAGCTATACCAGCTACTTCAAGCCCTTTCAAGTCAATCTTTTCAATCGCAGGGGATATAATTACGAAGAAGCGTAATAGATTATCTGATAAGGTCTTTAGGAGGATTCTTCTTCTAAAAAATTGGGGTATTATACCTAATAAAACCGAAGATAGTAAGAAAGAGTATGTTTCCAGCTAGTATAAAGCGTTCTAGGCGTTTATTTATTTAATATATAGATAAATATTTAGTTAAGCTATAAATATAGTCTTTATCTATATAGATTCTTAGATTCTCTCTTAAAAATAAGAAAAAGTATAGAATTTATAAGAAAGACTACTAGATATTTAAATATACTAATCGATTAATAATCGATTAATATTTTTTCCTATAAAGAACTTAGAAGCTAACCTTCAGACTAATAGTATCTAGCGGCGTAGCCCGTATTAAGTTTTAATACTTTGCCGCTAAATAAAATACCGCTAGGATAATACCTATTTCATCTAATCTTAACTACTTCCTATTATCCTTAATACTGCGCAGCTTCCTCTCCGTCTATTAATTGGATTAAAACCCTTTAGTAGCGACTATTAATATTACTAAAGAGGGTAGTAATATATAGAAGTAGATATAACCTTACCAGCTAATTCTCCGAATTATTTCTAATACTAGGAGATGTCTCTACCGCTAGGGCTTACTATTACTACCCTGAGTAGGATATAAGGCGACGTAGTCTATACTTCTATACTCGTATTAGTATATTTTATTATTAGTAATCCTTACGTATACTACCTTTCGGCTATATTAGCTGAAAACGGATATTTAGCTATAATACTACCCCGCTAGCTCGTAGTATTCGTCTCGTATAATATAGCTATTTAGTTACTTTACCATTTCAAGAAGGGAGCTTTATAAGGCAAGGCTACTATATATCTAAAGGATAGACGTATAGCCTTACCTAGCTCTACGGGCTCTTTAAGCCTCGTAAGTATTTACTTCCGCGCCTCCTAATTCTCTTTTATATATACTACAGCTTCAAGAATAGAATATTACTACCTTTAACCTACTATATACTTTCTTTACTATTATAGCTTATCGAATAGTCTATTACTATAATCTTCAATTTCTTTTGAGAAAGCTTTTAAATTCCAACCTTGATTTAACACGCCTTAATCTTATCAAGATAAATAGAACGTATTTTGTAATAGATTCCTTGACTCCTAAACATAGTTCTCTAGCTGGTTTTGCCCTTCCCGCGCTCCTCTTACCGTCGGGCGTAACGAGTAACTTTGAAAATCCCTAAAGCTATACTAATAATCTAATTATTATAAGCGCGGTATACTTAGTAATCATGATAATATATATAATAATACGGTTCTATGTAAAGCTTCATATCAAGTATATATAGGATTAGGATAATTATAAGTATTGAAGTTAAACTCCCTTCGATTTACTTATATCTGATAGGGGTCTATATACCCGCTATAATAAGAATATAATCAGAGTATTAAGTTCTATATATCTAAATACCTAGCTAGATTAGTATTATAGGCTTCACCGTTATAACGCTGTAAAGTAAGCTTACTTTAAACTTAGCTAATATTTATATAGCAAATATCGCTAAAGTCTTAGGTAAGGCCGTTGATTTATACTAATAGAACATCCTACTTATAGCTTTTACTCCGAGTTTACTTCAGGTAAGTATACGAATTAATGTTAACTAGCTTATAAGTTCTAATATTCTATCCTTTTAAGAGGTTTATAGTCCTTGATATACTCTATTCTCCTACGATTATAATGGCTAAAATCTCCCTTCTTCTATTCTACCTTCGTGTATTCCGCCCTAACGAGAGGTTAAGATACTATATATACTTTAGTATAATTCTCCTCTCTTTATTCTACTCTAGGACCTTCATCGCTTATACCGTTCTTTCTATTCCTAAGCGCGGACAAAGCTAATTAGTAGTAATAATATTAGTAGATACTATAAAGGATATACCCTTAGGAATTATATAAGGTGCTATTAATATCGCCAGCGACTTTTTTATCTTTTACCTTTCAATTCTAGTAGTATAAAAGCTATAACTTACGCTAAGGAAGAAATTAGGAGTCTTAGGTATATTTCTAATAGGCTTCCTATAAGTATCTGAATTAACAGTCTTGCTACCTACTAATATACGAGACCTAGTACGTATATTACTAGTACTTTTAGCTTGTACTATCGCGCTAAATTAGGACGTAATAGTGATATTACTTGGAAACTTGTATTTATCTTACTCTAAGTATACGTAAATACCCTTTTATTATCTAAACTCTACTAATAAAGTTTAGTATTATCGAGTTAATAGTAGGTGTAATATATAGTTACTTAATATTATTCCCAGGATTCTTCTATTATTATCTTCCTCTACTCTACTCTATTACAAGCTTTTTCAGTTCTAGCTTCAGAAGTCTATACCTCCCAAAGCTTCTGAAGTAGTCCACCGATTACAATAGTAGTAAAAGGCTAGCTATTAAAGATATCAAAATCACGTTTAACTCTTAGGTCGATAGCAGAGGGCTTTTTCTAGACTCATCGAGTATATTCGCGGTGGAACAGCGATCCCTACCAGGGGCAGAGATTACTTATAGTATACCGTAAAACAGGGGTAAGGCACCCTTGAAGACTGAGTCTACTCAGACACGGCGTGATTACTACGAGGGGACCGCGGAATTATAGTAGTTACCTAGCTGGTACTCGCGATCAGCCGAAAGCCGCTCGACGTAAACTGATATCAGGGACTTTAGCTCTAATGAAGTCGATACTTAGCTTCCGGCGTAATCAGTCCTATAATTCAAGTACTTTCATTCCTCTAGGCCTATAAAAAGTAGATATAGTTAGAGAGTATAGTAGAGTATACCTCTATACTTAGATTACTTTAAAAAAGGATACTGGAATCTTCTAAGTATTTTTCGTAATAGTAGTATAAATAGTATAAGGTAGACCTAAAACCTTACTAAGAGTACTACTATCAAGGTTTAATTATAACCTAGATAATATTTAGATTAAAGACTATATTATTAAGGGTATAGCTAACGGCTTTAGTTACCTTAATTATTACTAAAAGCCTTAGTATTATAATTATCATCTAGTACTACTAGAAAGCTATACTTATTACCGCTATTTCTTTCTGTAGCTGGCTAAGGAATACTCGCTACTACTATCAAAATTTTCCTATCACTTAGCTCTAGGTAATAACTCTTGTTACAGCTTCTAATTAAGGCCCCTACGGTAAGATATAATCGGTAATCTAGTGGTCTTTATACGGGGAGAAGTCTCCCTTTATACCTATGAACGACGTTAGTAATATTTAGTATTATAGATGTTATTCTTTTAGGAAGTCTTAATTTAGCGTATTCAGGTATCTTCTATTAAAAGCCTAGCTTTTATATCGTTAAAGATCTATATTAGAATTATTAGTAGGCTTATAACAAGCGTTTTATATACTAATATAAGATAAGGATATTAAGTATAAAGGATTCTTAATAATTAATAATTATAATTTATTTTATATATATATAGACTTAGATTAAAATCTAGACTAAGGTTTAATACCTAGCCCCTTTTAACTAAGATCTAAGTTGGAACTATAGCTATTATAACCTATTATAACTATTATTAATAATCCTTTTAAAATAGTTCTAGATTTTATTTTACTTCCTAGGTACTTATTCTAATATATAGATTTATATTTACCTACTTAGAAAATAATAATTCAATCCTCCTCTACTTCCTCTCCTTCTATTATCCCTTCTACCTCCTAATCCCTTACCTTCCCCGCCTAGACCTTTATTAAAATCTCCTCCTCCGCCTACCTAACTACCTACCTTACCTCCTTATAAGGGCCCCTCCGCCCCTCTAGCTAATACCCCTTTAAAGCGCGCCTACTTATTATATATACTAGCTCTCTTACCTATACCTATAATAGCGCTATTATTCGCTATAATAATACAGCTATAATCTATAATATTTAGGAGGATTCTTAAGGTAGAGAATATACTAGATTATAAGGATATAGATAGGTAGGTATTATCTAAATAAGTCTAGTATAAGATTATATTTAGTACTTAGGAGATATATAAGATTATAATATAAGTTAAGTATAAAGCTCCTATCTACGTAGAAATATCACTATCTATATAGATCTAGGAAATCTATATTAAGAGCTATACTTAATATACTTAGTACTTAAACGCTTCTAAGCTCCCTAAGTATCTTTTACTTACTTAGTATCTTAGCGTACTAAGTAATATATACTTAACTATATATACTAGGTAAGTATTTTATATTATACTCTAATGTATATAATATTAAGGATAGTAATTTAGCTATTAATAATTATAGTTAATAAAATATTATAATTAAATTAAAAAGATTATAATAAAGAAGCGCTTATAACTTATATAAATATAAGGGAATAAACTCTTAAATTAAGTATATCTTAAGAACTAATAAAAGAGTTAATTAATAAAGAGGCCTTATAATATACTTTAATAAAGTATCTAAACTCTACCTTAATTATTCTTATAAAGTTAAAGATCTATATAACCTTAAAAAGTAAAATTAAAGAGTTAAAAATATAAGTTATAAAAAAGTAATAAATAAGATAATTATAATAATAAATAAGATAATTATAATAATAAATAATAAACCTAGAGAATAAGATATAAAGTAATAATATAATAAGTTTTATATATTATTTTTATCTCTTTATAATTAATAATTTAAAATTTAAGAGAGTATAATATAAATATATACTTAGATTATAAGACTTTTATACCTATAATAAAAAGATTATATATAAATATTAAGAATAAATTTAAGATATTATTAATTTAATAAAAGCTAGTATAATATACTTTTTACATAATTAATTTAAAATTGAATATATTTAGTACTTCCTAGCCTCGAATTTAAAGTTTATATAATATAAATATATTAGATATATTCAAGAATAAATAAATATAAAATTAAAGATCTTAAGAATTAATATTTAAGTATTAATAAATATTATATAAAAGTAAAGTAAAGAATTAATTAAAAAGTTATATACTTTATAAATTACTTATTAAATATAAAGTAATAATTAAATTTACTTATAAATTATATACTTTATAATAACTTATTAAATAAGTTTTATTAAGACTTATATAACTTTATTATAATATAATTAAATATTTTTAAGATAAAAGAAACTCTTATTATATTAATAACTTAAATAAAGTTATAAATATAATACTTTATATATAATAAATTTAAGGTAATTATAATTAAGAGAGATTATTATTAACTTAACTTATTATTATATTAAGGAAGAGAAAGTTTTTATAAAAAGGATAAAAAAGATAACTCTTATATTAAGTAAAAAGGTAAGAGTAATTATAAACTTTAAATATTATAATAATAGAAATAATTTAATTCTAAGAAGTTAATTAATCTTAATATAAAATATTATTATTAATATAAAGTAATAAGTTAATAGGAAAAGTAATAAATTTAAAAAACTCTTAAATACTATTATTATATCTATTATAATAATATAAGGAAAGAAGTAAATAAGAAGACTTATTATTATTATAAAGATAAAGTGTAAGTACTTTTAAAGAGATTATATTATATTAATTAACTTAGGTATAAATATTAATTATATTAATATATATTTAATAAAGGAATAAAAATAGAAAATAAGTTTTAACTTAATATTTTTAATAGATACTTATATAAATAAGATTAACTTAATAAATTTATAAGAAGTTATATAATATTATTAAGATACCTTTTATATTATAATAAATCTTAATTATAATTTTTACTTAAGTTATTTATAATTAAAGGAGTAAAATCCTTAAGTAAACTAGCTTATAAAGAATTAATAATTCCTTATTAAGTTAAAAAATTTTATTAAATTTTTTTTTAAAGAAGATCTTAAAGAGTACTTTAAGAGTATTATTTAAAATATATACTTAAGAATAAACTTTAATAGAGAATCTAGAAACTTAAAGATTTACTTAAAGTTATTAAAAGAATTTAATACTTTTTAAAATATATTTTTAACTAAGAATATTAATATATTATTAAATTATATATATTAAAATTATATTATTAAAATTAAGGAGGATAAAGAACTTCTCTTTAATTCTTTATATAACCTCTTAAAAAGGGAGCTTTATATATTAAAAGAGTACTTTAAATAAATATTAATAAAAGATTAAATCTATTATTTTATAAATTTAGTAAGTATATTAATACTATATATTCTTATAAAGAATTATATTATATTTATATATTAACTATAAGATATTTAATAAAATTATAATTAAGAATTAATATTTATTATTATTAGTTAATAAAATATTATTAAGATTGATAAGTATAAAATACTTAATTAAGTTAAATCTTAAAGCTATTTATTATTAATTATGAATTTAAAAGGAAGATAAATAAAGGATAAGATTTTATATATAATATAATTACTTTAAGTACTTAATATTATTATTTAAACTTATTAATATTTCTATCTTATTTTAAGTATATACTTATAAGAAGTTAATAAGCCTTTTTAATATAAAAAATATAATTTATCTTAATAATATTTTTATTTACTTTTAAGATAAAGACTTTTATATTAAGATTATAAGAATAACCTTCTAATAACTTTAAGAATTTAGGCTTTATAATAATCTTAAGAAATATAAGTATATAAGATTTAAAGTAAAGCTTCTTAACTTTATTATAAGTGTTATAAATATCTATATCTACTTATATTATATTAAAATTATAATAAATTAATTTAAATTTAAAAATACAAACGATATTTAAATCTTCTTAAGATTTATTAACTTTTATAAATAATTTATTAAATATTACTTCTCTATTATTACTACTTTAATAAATTATTTAAAGAAGTAGTATTTAAATATTAAGATAAAAAATTAATATTAAGTAATATTATTTATATAATATTTAAATAACTTATATAGCTCTTTTAAGAACTATTACTCTTTATTTACTTTAATCTTATAAAGGAAATCTATTTAAATATAAATATATTAATCTTAATTATTATAATTATTTTATTTTAAAAGATTTTTCTTTAAGGTAGATAAATTAAAGGTAAAGTAATATCTTATTATCTTCTACTCTTATAAGTTAATATTTATTAAGATTAAATATAAGATATATAAATAAGAATTATTTATAATAATAAAGATATTTCTTAAAAGATAGTTTATATCAAGTAATAATTATTATAACTTATAATAACTTATAATACTTTTATATTATATTATTATTAATAACAAGATAGATATATTAAATAATAAAGTTTATTATTTATAACTTTAAAATTTATTATTATATGATTATTAAAAATTTAATTAAAATTTTATCTTAATAATTAACTTATAAATTAATAATAAAGGAAGATAAAATTTACTTATTAATATTAAAGAATAAGTTATAAAAAATATAAGAATTTTTTTTTAAATAACTATTAAATATATAATATTTATAAAGTATAAGATAATAAGATTTATAATTAAGAGGAATATAAAAGATTAAAGATAAGACTTAAATAACTTTATATCTTAAATAAGGAAGAGAGTAATATACTCTTAATAATATAATATAATATAAATAATAACCTTAATCCTATTTATTATAATAATATTAATAATAAATAATATTTATAAAAAGTATATTACTTTAATATTAAAAATTATTTAATATCTTTAATAGAAAGATAGGAGTTTATTTAATAAAAAATTTATATTAAGATTTAAGACTTAATAAAAAGTTATAAATATTATATAAATAATTAATATTATACGGATTCTTTATAAAAGTAAAGCTATTTATATACTTAATAATAAAATAATTAGGTAAGATAATATAAAGCTTTATTATAATAACTTATATATTAATTATTATTTATAAAAGTATATATAAGAGTTAATTAAATAGAAGTTTTATTAAAAACTAATAAGTTAAGATATTTATAATTATATTTAAAGATATTGAACTTATTAAATAATTAAATTATATAAATATATTATGTATAAAATATTATCTTCTTTATTTATTTTAATAAGATTATTTTAAGAAACTATTATAGATTTTATTATAAATCTCTTTTTAAGTAAGTTAAGAAGTAGTATTCATAATATAATCTTAATAATAATAAATTATTATATTAAAGTAATAAAATATTTATTTAAAATGAAAATAATAGATACTATTAAAGTAATTAATTTATAATATTATAATATCTTCTTAACTTCTCTAGATATTAAATATAATATAATTATACTAGACTAGTTAATATAAATTCTACTTATCTAGTCCTTAATATTCCTCTTTAAGAGATTAATCCTAGACTTTAGTTAACCTCTAGATAATAGGATTATAATATAATATTATTATAAATAGAATTTTAGTAATATATATAACTTATAAAGGTAAGAATATAAATAAGATTATTAAAAGAATTTAGTTAAATCCTTTAATAAAGATAAGAGATATATAAAATAATATATTATCTTTAAGTATAATATAAATAATAAGGATAAGAAAGAATTATAATAAGATTAAAATAGCTTATAATAAAAGATTAAGTTTAAGAGTTAAAGACTTTAAGCTAAGAAATACTAAAATTAAAAGATTATTATAAAATAGCTATTAATACTATATAAAGATATAATAAGATAATAAGATAATAAGATAACAAGATAATAATAATAATAATAATAATAATAATAATAATAATAATAATAATAATAATAATAATAATAATAATAATAATAATAATAGTAATAATAATAATAATAA
>JAABUL010000042.1_pt1 | contig 41977 bp, 39 predicted proteins | sample 5559151 | NCBI WGS metagenome assembly JAABUL01 (sample SAMN10711876, study PRJNA513368) | rock metagenome | isolation source: Antarctica rocks | place: Antarctica: Victoria Land, Pudding Butte sud | reverse complement strand
GCTCCCCGATCAGGTTCACCCGTCCGGGCCCGAACCACACCAGCTCCGGATCGCGGCCGTGCTGGTCGCGGAAGAGGCTGCTCACCCGGGCTACCCACTGCTCTGAGCTGCGCGCTGGACCGGAGATCTCCGCGCCCGGAGCCTCCGAGCCCGCGGCCTTCACAGGGTTTCCTGCAGCTGGGCGAACTCCCAGGAGTCGGACACGATCGCGTCCAGGTCACGCTGTGGTGCCCAGCCGAGCACCTGCGCGGCCCGGGCGTTGCTGGCCACCAGTACCGGCGGGTCACCGGCGCGGCGCGGCAGTTCGTCGGCCGGCACCGGGTGACCGGTGACCCGGCGGACGGCGTCGAGGACCTCCTTGACGCTGTATCCGGTGCCGCTGCCGAGGTTGACGACCTGATGGGTGCCCGGGCGTAGCACGTCCAACGCGCTCAGGTGGGCACCGGCCAGGTCGACGATGTGCAGGTAGTCGCGCACCGCGGTGCCGTCGCGGGTCGGGTAGTCGGTGCCGAAGACTGACGCGCGCTCGGCGCGTCCCGCGGCCACTTTGAGCAGGTTGGGCACCAGGTGGGTCTCCGGGACGTGCCGCTCGCCCCACCGCCCGTAGGCGCCGCCGACGTTGAAGTACCGCAGGCTCATCGCGGCCAGGTCGTGCGCGGTCGACTCCGCGTCCAACATGCGGTCGATGGTCAGTTTGGACACGCCGTAGGGGTTGACCGGGTTGGTGGGGGAGTCCTCGGTGATCGGGTCCTGCTCCGGCTCGCCGTAGGTGGCTGCGGTGGAGCTGAACACCAGTCGGCGCACGTCGTGCTCCCGCATCGCGGCCAGCAGGGCCAGGGTCCCCACGACGTTGTTGTCCCAGTACAGCTCCGGGCGGGCCACCGACTCGGCGACCAGCGACTTGGCCGCGAAATGCAGGACCGCGTCGAATGACCCGTCGAGGACACCGGCGACCTCATGCACCCGGGCCTGCACGAACGACGCACCCTCGGGCACGTTGTCGGCGTACCCGGTCGACAGGTCGTCCAACACCACCACCTCGTTGCCGGCCTCCACGAGCCGCGCGGCGCAGACCGAGCCGATGTAACCGGCACCGCCGGTGATGAGAAGTTTCACTGTGCGACGACCTCCCGTAGTCGGGCCGCGACCTCCTCGGGAACGACGTCGCTGATGAACGCCCCCATCCCCGATTCGGATCCGGCTAGGTACTTCAGCTTGTCGGCGGCCCGGCGGATGCTGAACACCACCAGGTGCAGCCCCCACGCCTCGCGCCCCACCGCCACCGGGGCCTGGCGCCACGCCGCGATGTAGGGCAGCGGCTTGTCGTAGAGGGCGTCCAGCCCGCTGAGCAGGCGCAGGTAGAGGGGCCCGAAGGCCGCGCGCTGCTGCGGCGAGAGCGCCGGGATGTCCGGCACGGTCTCGTTGGGAGCCAGATGCACCTCCACCGGCCAGCGCGCCGCGGCCGGCACGAAGGCGGTCCAGTGCTCATTGGCTGCGACGATCCGCACCTTGGACTCCAGCTCAGCCGCGAGCAGGTCCGCGTAGAGGACCCGTCCGGTCCGTTCCCGGTGGGCCAGCGAGGCGTCGAGGATGCGTTGGGCGGTGGGCGGGATGAACGGGTAGCCGTAGATCTGGCCGTGCGGGTGGCTAAGCGTCACACCGATCTCGACGCCGCGGTTCTCGAAGGGGAATACGTACTGCACCCCTTCGACCGCCGACAGGGCGCTGGTGCGGTCGGCCCACGCTTCGACGATGGTGGCCACCCGCTGTGGCGAAAGCTCGCGGAAGCTCTGCTCGGCATCGGAGCTGAAACAGACCACCTCACACCGTCCCCGCCCTCGCCGACGGTTGACCAGCGGGTTCCCGTCAGCCGCCCCGGCCAGCACCACATCGCCGGGCTCGGGTTCGGGAACATCGTCGGTGGTGGTCGAGAAGGAGGGGAAGCGGTTCTCGAAGACGACCACGTCATAGGAGGACTCCGGCACCTCGGTCGGATGCCCCGGCCGGCTCGGCGCCAGCGGGTTGTCGTCGGCGGAGGGCATGAAGGTGCGGCTCTGTCGCTGCGAGGCGACCGTGACCCACTCCCCGGTCAGCGGGTCGCAGCGCAGTTGCGAGGAGGAGCTGTGCGCATCCAGGGGGCGCGTGTCCTTCGCATCCCGCGGGGTGCCGGCGCTCACGTCGTCGAAGTAGATGATTTCGCGGCCGTCGGCGAGCGTCCTGGCCGTCCGGGTGACCGTCACCCCGCCAATCCTCGCAGATGACACCCGGTGGCCCGGGGCCGATCGCCGGCAGCGAGTGACCGCTCACTCGGAGGCAGCGGCCTCGCGGCGGTCGTTGCGGGAGGCACGCCGGGCCCGCAGCAGTTCGACACCGATCGGGACAACCGAGAGGACCACGATCAGCAGCAGGATGATTTCGAGGTTGTTGCGCACGAAGCTGATGCCGCCGAGCAGGTAGCCCAGGATCAGCACGCCACAGGCCCAGACGATGCCGCCGACGACGTTGTAGGCGACGAAGGTCCGGTAGTGCATCTTCGAGACCCCGGCGATCACCGGGGTGAACGTCCGTACCACCGGAACCAGTCGCGCCAACAGGACTGTCCGGGCGCCATAGCGCTGGAAGAAGGCCTGTGAGCGGTCGACGTAGGACTGCTTGAAGAACCGCGACTGCCGCCCGGTGAACACCCGCGGGCCCACCTTGTCCCCGATCAGGTAACCGGTCTGGTCCCCGGCCACCGCGGCGACCGAGGCCACGAGCAGCAGCAGCCACAGCGGCGCGAACGGATTGTCACGGGCGGCGAAGATTCCGGCGGTGAACAGCAGTGAGTCGCCGGGGAAGAAGAAGCCGATCAGCAGCCCGGTCTCGGCGTAGAGCACGACGAACATGCCAATGACCCCGACGGTGGTCAGGATCGTGGACGGGTCCAGGAAGCCCAGGATCGCGGCGCTCATCGGCGGGGATCGTTCATCGCGGGAGGGTGGCCCTTCACATCGGCAGCGGTACCGGCCGATGCCGGTCCGGGTCCAGTGTGCGGCCGACCCCCGCCGCGCACCCGCCCAGTCCCGGTACGGCGGCCCGATTCGGCGGGCCGGCGCGGCGGCGTGCCGGTCGTCGGGCGCTGGCAGACTGGCCGGCATGACCGACGGTGCCGCCACGCCGAACCCCGGCGTCCCGCGGATCCTGTCCGGCATCCAGCCGACCGCCGACAGCTTCCACCTGGGCAACTACCTGGGCGCGATCCGGCAATGGCCGCTGCTGGCGCAGGGGCGTGAGGCGTTCTACTTCGTCGCGGATCTGCATGCGCTGACGGTGCCCACCGACCCGGCCGTACTGCGGGCGCGGACGCTGACCGCCGCCGCGCAGCTGATCGCGGCCGGCTGCACCCCGGACCGCTGCGCGGTGTTCCTGCAGAGCGCGGTGCCCGAGCACACCGAACTGGCCTGGATCCTGGGCTGCCTGACCGGATTCGGTGAGGCCAGCCGGATGACCCAGTTCAAGGACAAGGCGGCCCGCGCCGGGTCGGAGTCGGCGAATGTCGGCCTGTTCAACTACCCGGTGCTGCAGGCCGCCGACATCCTGCTCTACGACGCCGACGAGGTCCCGGTCGGCGGGGACCAGCTGCAACACCTGGAACTGGCACGCCACCTGGCCAACCGGTTCAATTCCCGATTCGGGCCGGCGCTGCGGTCCCCGCGCCCGCACATCCTGCCCCGCGTCGCCCGGATCGCCGACCTGTCGGACCCGACCGCGAAGATGAGCAAGTCCTCCTCCCCGCCGGCCGGCATCGTGATGCTGCTGGACGAACCCCGGATCACCGCCAAGAAGATCCGCTCGGCGGTCACCGACACCGGCCGGGAGATCGTCTACGACCCGGCCGGCAAGCCCGGTGTGTCAAACCTGCTCACGATCCTGGCGGCGCTGACCGGCAAGCAGATCGAGGAGCTGCAGGCCGCCTACACCGGGGCGGGCTACGGGGAGCTGAAGAAGGACGTCGCGCAGGCGGTCGCCGACACGTTCGACCCGATCCGGGACCGCACCCGGGAGCTGTTGGCCGAGCCGGACACGCTGGCCGACGTGCTGGCCCAGGGCGCGCAGCGGGCCCGAGCGGTGGCCGGGCAGACCCTGGCACGGGTCCGGGAGCGGGTCGGGTTGCCGGTGCGCGGGTGAACGTGGCTGCGGAGAGCGCATGACGGTTGTGGAGCGTGCATGACGGTTGCGGTGAGGGTATGAGGACTGAGACCACGTGACCGCCCTGGCCGGGCGTCCGACCGGATTGCGGAGTGGCGACGCGCGCACGGAGGCGACCACGGTCATCGGCGTGCTCATCACCCTTCCGGATCCGGTGGCCGCCCAACTGGCCCGCTGGCGGGACCGTTTCGTCCACCCCGCGTTGCCGGGTGTGCCGGCCCACATCACGCTGCTGCCCCCGACGCTGGTCGCCAGCGACCGGCTGCCCATGATCGAGCGTCATCTTCGCCGGACCGTGTCCGGCTGCGGGCCGTTCGAGGTGCATCTGCGGGGAAGTGGGACCTTCCGCCCGGTGTCCCCGGTCACCTTCGTCCAGGTCGCCGCCGGGATCGGGCCGTGTGAGCAGCTGGAATCCCGGATCCGGACCGGCCCGTTGTTCCGGCCGCTGCCCTTTCCGTTTCATCCGCATGTCACGGTCGCGCAGAACGTCGAGGCATCGGTATTGGAACGGGTGGACACCGACCTCGCCCGTTTCGATGCCCGGTTCCACGCCCGGCGAGTCGACCTCTACCAGGCCGATTCCGGTGAGTGCCCGGCCTGGTCGGTGCGGACCTGCTTCGCCTTACGGGACACCACCCCCTCGCGGGACACCATCCCGTTGCGGGACGCCATCCGCGGCCAGCTCGCGGACTGATCCCGGTGGCCGACATCTTCCGGCCGTTCGTCGCCGGGTGGAACCGTGCGCACGCGGTGTGGACCCGGGCCCGGCAGGCGTCGGGATCCTTCGACCATGCGGTGCGGGCCTGGCTGCGCTTCGACGAGACGCGCGCGGACCGGATGGCCGCCTACATGAGCTACCTGGGTGTGCTGTCGCTGTTCCCGATCCTGGGCCTGGCGTTCGCGGTGGCCGCGCTGCTGGTCGCCAATGTGCCCGCGGTCGGCCGGGAGTTCGACGACCTGATCAACTCCGGCCTGCAGGCGCTGCTGCCTGGGCTGGGGTCGGCGTCGACCGACGTGTTCGGCAACCTGCAATCGGGGGCGTCCAAGCGTCTCGGGCTGACCACCGGCGGCGTGGTCACCGCGGCGGTCGGGGTGGGCGTCCTGCTCTATACCGGCAGCGGCTGGATCGGCGCTCAGCGGGAGGCGTTGCGCACGGTGTTCGGCTCGGGGCCCCGCTACGACCGGTTCTTCCTGATCGCCAAGGCGTTCGACATCCTGGTGCTGCTCGGGCTCGGGACCCTGCTGATCCTCTCCGTCGCGGCCTCCACGCTTGCCCAGTTCCTGTCCGGGCAGGTGCTGGAGGTGATGGGGATGCGGGCGGGCAGCGTCGACCAGGTGCTGATCCGCATTGCCGCGGTGCTTGCGGGGATCATCACCGGCGTGGCGCTGTTCCTGCTGCAGCACCACACCCTGGCCGGCGTCCCGGACCGGCGGTGGCGGGACTACCTGTCCGGGGCGGTACTGGCCGCCATCGGGTTCGAGCTGCTCAAGCAGGCCGCGGCGCTGCTGATCGGGCGGGTAACGAACAACCCGATCTACGGCACCTTCGCCGCGATCATAGCGATCCTCATCTGGATCAACCTGACCTCCCGGGTGACACTGCTGGGCGCAGCCTGGACCTACACCGGCTGGGTTCACCCCACGGCCGCGGAGCAGGCGACCCGGGCGGTCGCCACCACCGCCCCCGGGCCCCCGGTCGCCGAGACGACAGTTGCGGCGAGCACGGTCGTGCCCACCAGGGTCGTGCCCAGCCTGGTCGCCAGACCGGCGGTGGCCGGGCCGGCGGTGGCCGGACCGGCAAGCCCTGGTCCGACCCGTATCCCCGGTGGGACCCACGTCCCCGGTGCGACCCGTATCCCCGGTGGGACTCAGGTCGCGGATGGGGCCCATATCCCGGATGGCGGGGGGAACGCGACGCCGCCCCGGCCGGTGGTGCCGGCCGGGGCGGTCGCCTCGGTGCTCTCGGTGGGACTGGCGGTCGCGGCGACGGCGGCCGCGCTGACAGGGTTGCGTCGGCGAGGTCCCGGGCGGCGCTGAGTTCCCGGGTCCCCCGCCGGGCCACCTGGTGACCGCTCCGCCCTCGTGGTGACCGCTTGGGGCACGTGGTGACCGGCCAGCCGCTCACCTTGCAACTGGAGCGGTCACCAAGCCGTCGGGGTGACCGGCGGACCGGTCACCACGACGGCAGGTGGCGGGCCGTGCCACGTGGTGACCGCCCGCCCTCGTGGTGACCGCCTCGGGCGCGTGGTGACCGGCCAGCCGCTCACCTTGCAACTGGAGCGGTCACCAGGCCGTCGTGGTGACCGGCGGACCGGTCACCACGACGGCGGGTGGCGAGCAAGGGCGGCCCTTACGCCGCCTCGGCGGTGCAGTGTGCTGGCTCAGGGAACCTGGATGGTCCAGATCCCGCGACCGTGCGTACCGGCCACGACCGTCGAGCCGTCAGGGGTGACGGTCAGATCGGTGACCGCGGCGTTGGGCAGCCCGGTCCCGAAACGGACCCACTGTCCGGGCCGGTCCTGGCGCGCGGCGTAGACGCCGGCGTCGGTGGCCAGCACGACCGCGCCGCGACCCATCACCAGGTCGTCGCCGCCGATGTCGGGCAGGTTGCCGGAGATGTCGGTCCAGGTCGTGCCCCCGTCGTGGGACTCGAAGACGTGTCCGGTGCCGGCCGCGTCCACCCAGCGGCGGGAGAACCCGTTGTAGATGGCGTAGACGTGGTTGGGGTCCGCCTTGTCGACGGTCAGCCCCGTGACCCATCGGTTGGGCAGGTTCGGTGCGCTGATCCGGTGCCAGGTGCCGCCGGCGTTGGTGTCGATGCCGGTCTGGAAACCGTCACCGGGCCCAGATCCGGTCGCCCATCCGGCGTAGATCGTCTTCCCGTTCTGCGCCAGCGCGGTGGCCGTGTTGGGCTCGCCCAGGTCGTGCACCGAGGTCCAGTCGCACCGCTTGTCATCACACACCGTTGCGTACCCTGCGGTGTCGTTCCAGATGTGCTGCCCGCCGGCGACCCAGTGGTCGGGGTCGTTGACATCGGAGGTGAACGGGGCGATGAACTGCGCATTGTTGTCCGGCGGCGGGATGTTGCGGAAGCTGTGCCCGCCGTCGGTGGTCAGGTACATGAACAGGCCCACGTACTCCCCGACGGCGTTGGTCCCATCGCGCGGGTCCACGATCATCCGCCCGCCGTCCCCACCGGCCGGCTCGATCATCTGCTTGGCCTTGGCGCCGTTGAGTACCGAGGTCCCGTTGTCCTGCAAGCCGCCCCAGAAGGCGACTGGGGAGCCGGGCCCGGCCAGTTTGCCGGTGCCGATCCCGTAGTACTGCAGGGTGTGCAGCGTGGCGTTGGTGTTGGTCCAGTCGCCGTACCCGGCCACCGAGGTCGGACGACGGTAGATCCCGCCGTCGTTGCCAATCCACACCTTGCCGTCGGCAACGGCCAGCGCGTGCTGGTCGGAGTGGGTGGTGTCGGGGCAGGTATTGCCGCAGGCCAGGCCGTAGTTCCAGTAGGGACTTGCGGTGCGGAAGGTCTTGCCGGCGTCGTCGGACTGGAAGACCTCTTCCAGGCTGAGGTAGATCTTGTTGGGGTTGGTGGGGTCCACGACCAACGCCTGGTTGTACCAGGACTGGATGCCGACGTGGTAGCCGTCGAGGTTCTTCAGCGCTGAACCGGAGTTGCCCAGCGAGGTCGAGTCGGCGATCTTCACGTACTTGCCACGCGGGTCCCCGCCGGCGATCTTGTAGACACCGCGCAGGTTGCTCGCCGCACCGGAGAGCAGCAAGGACGGGCTCTGCACGATGGCATAGAGCGCGGACCCGTCGGCGGCGTAGGCCATGGTGACGCGGCCGATGTCGGTGGCCGGGCCGTCCGTGCCGGTGGGAACGATCTTGCTGAAGCTGCCCGCGGTGCCGCCGGTCGTCGAGAGGTAGAACCCGTTCTCCGCCGCGCCACTGCGCCAGCCGAGCACCGCGAGCACGGTGGTCCCGTGCGTTCCCGGTCGCACGACAACGTCGGTGACGTGGTTGTGGTAGGGCCCCGTGGTCGCGCTGGGGGCCAGAATCTTCGTCCAGCTGCCGGAACCGGTCGAGGACATCCGGAACAGACCGCGGGTGGTGGCGGCGTAGACGTGGCCCACGTGGTCGTCGACCATGTGGTAAATCTCCGCACCGTCCAGCGCGGACCCACCGACCTTGCGCAGGGTGTTGCCGTGGTTGGTGCTGACGTAGACGCCCTGCCCGGAGTAGGCGTCGGCGTTGGTGTTCGCCTCGCCGGTGCCGAGCCAGAGGCTGTGGCCGGGTCCGATCAACAGGGCACCGGTGGACAGGCTCGGCAGCTTCTCCGAGAGCGGGGTCCAGCTCGTCCCGCCATTGGTGGTGCGCCACAGCCCGCCGTCGGCCGCGCCCGCATAGGTGGTGTTGCCGTCCACGACCACCGCGGTCATCCGGCCGCCGACCAGGCCGAAACCGGAGCCCACGTTGGACCAGTACGGGTCGGTGTAGCCCTTCGGGGTTGCCTGGTACGGCTGCGTGGTCAGTTGTCGCCACGCGGGTCCGATCTGCCGGAGTTTCGCGGCCGAGCGCAGGGCCGCCGGGATGGCCGCTGCGGGGACGCTGAAGCCGGGTGCGGTCCGTTGGATCGCCCATGCCTCCGCCCGGTCGGCGATCTCCCCAGGCCCGTCACCCGCGCTGCGCCCCTCGCTCTCCTGGGTGGCGAGCGTGCGAAATCGGTTCGCGCTCTGGGCGCGGACACCCAGCAGAGTGTCGATCTGGCGTTGCGCCGACGGCGGCAGCGGGTTGGGCTTGGAGCTGCCCGGCTGGGCGTTGGCTGCACCGACCCCGGCGAGCGCGAGCGCCCCCGAGACGGCGAGGGCGGCAACGCCCCTGGATGTGCGACGACTCACAGGTTCCTCCTGTCCGGCGCCGCCAAAGTGACGGCCGCATGACACCGCACCACCTCGGGAGCCATCAGGGGAAGGGGGCGTTCGGCCCGTCGCCCGGAGCCAGCGCCGGCTTGCGTTGAGTGATCATCGGTGGTTTGGTGATCAGTTCGTCTGCCATCGGCCCGACCTGCCGTCCGGGACCTTGTCGCCGTCCCGCGCGGCTCTCCGGGAGTTTGTCGCCGTCCCGCCCGATTGTGCGCCCACGTTGTCGCCCTCCCGCCCGGCTGTCCGGGACCTTGTCGCCGTCCCGCCTTCCTTGTTGCCGGTAGACCGGCAACAAGGAAGGCGCGGCGGAAACAAGGTGCGACGGGACATCGGACGGTGCCTAGCTGACCCGGCTTGGGATTCCTTAATTGGAGACGTGAGGGTCGAGGAGGACGGCGCGGCGTTGTTCGATGAGGAGGTCCGCGGTTTGGTCAAAGACGAGGGCGTCCAGGTCGACGGGGGCGTTGGTACCCACGGTGACGGTGCCTTCCCAGGTAACAGTCAGGGTGATGGTGCCCGTGCCGGAGTGGCGGAAGGTGGCGGTCAGGTAGTAGTCGGGCGGTCCGGTACGGGGGCTGGTTCCGTCGTAAGGTGTCCCGACGCCCGTGGCATTTCCTTGTGCGCCGTCGGGTCCTGTGTAGGTCCAGGTATAGGTGGGGTGGACGTTGACCGTCCCGGGGAGGGGTTGGGTGATGGGAAAGCTCTGCGGGCCGGCGTCGGTGGTGGAGATGATGTTGGGGAAGTTCACCAGTGTGTTCTGCGCGGGTTGGATGACGGGTACGGCGGGTTTGAAGTGTTTGCGGATATCCTCGTGGACGGCGGTGATGACGTCGGCCAGAGGAATCGGCGGACGGATGATGTCGCAGAACCGTCCGATCTGGGTGTAAACGATGTCGAAGACAGGGGCGACCTGTTTGGACCAGACGATCATCCAGCGGCCGTTGTCCGGCCCGATGGTGCATTGCGCGCCGGCGCAGTCCAGTCCGTTGTCGAAGGTCGCGGGTGCGTCGGGCGGTTGGGGTTGACCACAGTCGATGACGTACTGGGTGTCGTATCGTGCTCGCGGGTCCTGCTTCGCCTTGAACTCAGTCCGGCCGATGAATGACTTGCTCGCCGCATCATAGGTATACCGATACCCGTCGCTCGTCGTTTTCACTGGCCCCTCGCAATCACTCGCGACACATCCATCAACGTTGGCGGACGTCCAGTTAGAGTTTGGCTGCGTTGGAACAAGAAGAGCAAGCGGCAAAGCAATCGCCAATACCCCGAGCGCTTTCATGCGCGGTCGACTAGCGTCAACATGGAAATCACCGCGCGATCCGAGTCATCCCGTACAACCTTGGCGTAGTACAAGTAGTACTGTTCGCCCTTATTCACACCGATCACTTTTCCCGCACGGTCAATTAGCCTGTTAGGCTGCTCCGCCAACTCCAGCTTCACGACGACCTTTTCCGCCGATGATGAATTGATAGAGACAACGACGTTCTTAGGCCCACTGGTCCCATTTAGATTGACGAAGTACCACCCCTTGTCGATCCGGCTTCGGACCATCTTGAGATCGCGCAGGCATTTCGCGCACTTTTGCGAGAAGAGCTGTTCGAACCGGGCGCTTGAGCGCAAGGTCAGAGAGGAATCTCGCAAGACCGCATAGTCCTCGACGGTCCTAAGGGCCGCGAGGTCGAGCTTGCTTGCCGACGGCGGCGTGATGATGACGACGGGGTTGCGGGACGGGCTCGGTGTGGTTGGCGAGGGTGGTCGGCGGGTCGGTGTTGAGGTTGGTGGACTGACCGGCGTCGCGGCGCTAGCGGTGGGTGGGATCGGCGCAGTGGTCGTGATCGGCGGGGTGGTCGCAGTCGCCGACATGTCAGTCGTGCGGGCGGGCGTCGGTGTCGACACGGCTGACGGCGGGCCTGCCGATGAGCAGCTCGCGGTCAGCGCAAGGACGGCCAGAGCGAAGACGGTCACCGCGGCCGCTGCAGGCCTGCGACGGGACATCGGTCGAGTGGTGAGCACCGGGCGGTCTCCTGTCGTACCGGGGCGGGCGGGCGGGCGGAGCGGGGCGGGCGGGGGTGAACGCTGCCGAGCTGTGACCGCCGATGATGTCGGCTCGTCCGCCATTGACCAAACGGTTGCTCGCCGCCGGTGGATAACGCCACACCGTGGTCGTGAGGCGGCGGATTTCCACGGCGACTCCGAGAGCACGGCAGGGACCTTGGCCCAGCAGCCCAGCAGCGCGCCCGCACGTTACCGGCGCCCCACGACCGAGGCGAACGTCGCCATGGGCTCGCCCGGGGCGAGCCCATGAAGCTCGTCGCGGGACCCGTCAGCCCCGGCTGTAGATGAGCGCCTGCTTGACCTCGGAGATGGCCTTGGTGACCTCGATGCCACGCGGGCAGGCCTCCGTGCAGTTGAAGGTGGTCCGGCAGCGCCAGACCCCCTCCTTGTCGTTGAGAATCTGCAGCCGCTGCTCGCCGGCCTCGTCCCGGCTGTCGAAGATGAACCGGTGGGCGTTGACGATCGCGGCTGGGCCGAAATACTGCCCGTCGGTCCAGTACACGGGGCAGCTGGTCGTGCAGGCAGCGCAGAGGATGCACTTGGTGGTGTCGTCGAAGCGGGCGCGCTGTTCCGGTGACTGCAACCGCTCGCGGGTCGGGGCGTTGCCGTGGGCGACCAGGAACGGCATGACCTCCCGGTAGGCGTCCAGGAACGGCTCCATGTCGACGACGAGATCTTTCAACAGGGGCAGACCCTTGATGGGCTCGACGGTGATGGGCTTGCCCGGGTCCAGGTCCTTCATCAGCGTCTTGCACGCCAGCCGGTTGCGTCCGTTGATGCGCATTGCGTCCGAACCGCAGACCCCGTGCGCACAGGAGCGACGGAAGGTCAGCGACCCGTCCTGGTACCCCTTGACCTGATGCAGCGCGTCCAGCACCCGGTCGGTCGCTCCTACCTCGACCGGGTAGTCCTCCCAGTGCGGCTCGTCGTCGCGTTCCGGGTCGTAGCGACGGATCCGCAGGGTGATGGTGAACGAGTCCGGCACTGCGGCCGCCGAGGATTCCGCCTCCGGGCTGCGGGGATTGGGCTCGACCTGGGACCCGGACGGTGGGGAACTGGTGCTCTCACGAGAAGAGGAAGCGCTGCTCACCTCAGTACTTCCGTTCCATCGGCTGATACCGGGTGACCGCGACCGGCTTGTAGTCCAGGCGAGTCTCCGGTTGTCCCGCCGCTCCGTCGAGCTGGTAGGCCATCGTGTGTCGCATGAAGTTCACGTCGTCACGAGTGTCGTGGTCCTCGCGAAAATGGGCACCCCTGCTCTCGCGCCGGGCCAGTGCTCCGGCCACCGACACCCGCGCAAGGTCGAGCAGGAAGCCGAGCTCCACCGCCTCCAACAGGTCCGTGTTGAACCTGGCCCCCTTGTCCTGCACCGAAACCCGGGCATAACGCTCGGCCAGCAGCTCCAGGTCGATGCCGGCCTGCTTCAACGTCGTTTCGCTGCGGTACACCCCGGCGTTGAGGTCCATCGTGGCCTGCAGCTCGGTGCGGATCGCCGCGACCCGTTCCCCGGCCGGGCGATCGCGCAGGGTCCCGACCAGCTCGGCCACCCCCGCCTCCGCGCCCTCCGGCACCGGCAGTCGCGCCGCGGTGGAGGCGTACTCGGCTGCCGCGATCCCGGCGCGCCGACCGAACACGTTGATATCCAGCAGTGAGTTCGTGCCCAGCCGGTTCGCCCCGTGCACGCTGACGCAGGCGACCTCGCCGGCCGCGTAGAGCCCACCCACCAGCCGGTCGTTGTCGGCGAACACCTCTGCCCGCACGGTCGTGGGGACACCGCCCATCGCGTAGTGCGCGGTGGGGAACACTGGTACCGGCTCGGTATAGGGCTCCACGCCGAGGTAGGTGCGCGCGAATTCGGTGATGTCGGGCAGCTTTGCGTCGATCTGCTCGCGCGGCAGGTGCGTCAGATCCAGGTGGACATAGGACTTGTCCGGCCCGCAGCCGCGGCCCTCACGAACCTCGGAGACGATTGCCCGCGCCACCATGTCGCGCGGCGCCAGGTCCTTGATGGTGGGCGCGTAACGCTCCATGAACCGTTCGCCCTGGGAGTTACGCAGGATTCCGCCCTCCCCGCGAGCGGCCTCCGAGAGCAGGATGCCCAGCCCCGCCAGCCCTGTCGGGTGGAACTGGTAGAACTCCATGTCCTCCAACGGCAGCCCGCTGCGCAGCACAATGCCCATCCCGTCCCCGGTCAGGGTGTGCGCGTTCGACGTGGTCCGGAACACCTTGCCGAAGCCGCCGGTCGCGAGGATCACCGCTCTCGCACCGAAGACGTGCAGCTCACCGGTTGCCAGCTCGTAGGCCACCACGCCCACGGTGTTGCGCCGATCGGCGTCCAACAGCAGATCGAGAACGTAGTACTCGTTGAAGAATTCCACGTCGTGAGCAATGCACTGCTGATAGAGCGTCTGCAGGATCATGTGCCCGGTGCGGTCCGCCGCATAGCAACTGCGACGCACCGGCGCCTGGCCGTGCTCGCGGGTATGACCGCCGAAGCGCCGCTGGTCGATCTTGCCCTCGGGGGTCCGGTTGAACGGCAGGCCCATCTTCTCCAGATCGAAGACGGCGTCCACCGCCTCCCGGCAGAGAATCTCCGCGGCGTCCTGGTCGACCAGGTAGTCCCCGCCCTTGATGGTGTCGAAGGTGTGCCACTCCCAGTTGTCCTCCTCCACGTTGGCCAGCGCCGCACACATGCCCCCCTGCGCGGCACCGGTGTGGGAACGGGTGGGGTAGAGCTTGGTCAGCACGGCGGTTCGCGTCCGGCTGCCCGCTTCCAGGGCGGCGCGCATCCCGGCGCCGCCCGCCCCGACGATGACCACCTCGTAGTCGTGGATCTGGACCATTTCTGTCTCCCTCCCGGCAACCGCTGCTCAGCGCCCGGTGCAGACCGACAGCGTGGATGCCGGGTCGATGCACGGGTCGAAGGTGAAGATGGTCAGCGTTCCCGTCACCATGACGACCAGCGTCGCGGCGTACAGGATTCCCAGGGTCGCGAACCGGCGCCGCGGGCGTTCGACGTAGTCGTTGATGATCGTGCGCAGCCCGTTGGTGCCGTGCAGCTCGGCCAGCAGCAGCATCAGCAGGTCCCAGACCTGCCAGAACGGGCTGGCCCACTTGCCGGCGACGAAGCCGAAGTCCAGGCGGTGGATGCCCTGTCCCAGCATCAGGTTGACGAACAGGTGCCCGAGGACCAGCACCACCAGCAGCACCCCGGATGCTCGCATGAACAGCCAGCTGTACAGCTCGGCGTTGGTGCGCCCGCTTCGGCGCCCCTCACGCGGGCGCTGCACCAGTGTTGCGGCCGGCGCGGAACCCCCGGTCAGGTCGACCGGTGAGCTGTGGCGGTCGCTGACCCCGGCGGACATCTCAGGCGCCCATTCTGGACACGGACATGGGCATCTCAGCCGCCCTGCCCGAAGACGATGGACAGGTGTCGCACTGCGAACGGCACGAACAGCACCACGCACAGAGCCACAACGGCCCAGCTCAGCTGCCGCTGGTATCTCGGCCCCCTGGACCAGAAGTCGATGGCGATCAGCCGCAGCCCGTTGAAGGCGTGAAAGAGCACCGCCGCGACCAGGCCGGTCTCCATCAGCCCGACGATAGGGTTCTTGTAGCTGGCGATGACGGAGTTGTATGCGGTCGGCGATACCCGGACCAGCGCGGTGTCCAGAACGTGGGCGAAGAGGAAGAAGAAGATGGCGATCCCGGTGATGCGGTGCAGCACCCAGGACCACATGCCCCCCCGGCCTCGGTACACCGTCCCGGCCGGGCGGATCCGCCGCTGTCCTGCCAGCGGCGACTGGCCCCGCCGTGACGGCTGTCGTGGCGGGCTCATCACCATCGGTGACTCCTCCTTTCAGCCATCTAGACAGTCCCGGCATCGGCTCGGCGGGCGGACCGCCGCTCGTTCGGTTCGACGGCCGGCCCTTGTGATGCTAAGGGCCAGGACCTGCGCAGATGTGGTCGGCCCGGTGTGAGTCGCGTCTCTCCAGCTGGTGTCGGCGCCGGCCGTTACAGTTCCCTGCGCCACAGTTCGCTGCTGCGCCACACCTGTCGTAGCGCTCTGACCACCTGCACCAACTGACCTCAGGAGCCTCCGGTGACCCGAACCCCCACCCTCGCCACCGATCGTCGCGTGGCCCGCCGGCTGGCCGTGCCGTTCGCCGGAGCTACGGCAGTCGCAGCCCTGCTGGCCGCCTGTGGCTCACCGCCGGCCAACAACGCTGGCTCGACCGCGTCGTCGGCCGCCTCCTCGGTGGCAGCGGGGGCTTCCTCGGCCGCGGGATCCGCCTCGTCGGCGGCATCACAGGCGGTCAGCTCCGACACCGCCACGACGAGCACCCCGGCGAGCCCGTCCAGTTCCAGCCCGGCCGGCGGTCCGTTCAAGGCGTGCATGGTGCTCGACGTCGGCGGCGTGGACGACCGCTCCTTCAACCAGTCGGCGTGGGCGGGCATGCAGGCCGGCAAAAAGGCCAACCCCAACCTGGACATCAGCTATGTCAGCTCCTCCAGCCAGAACGACTACGTCCCCAACCTGACGAATGAGACCAAGCAGGGTTGCAAGACGACCATCGCCGTCGGTGGTCTGATGACGGACGCCGTCACCTCTGTCGCCAAAGCCAATCCTGCAATCAACTACGCCATCATCGACTCCTTCATTCAGCAGCCCAATGTCTACTCGATGGAGTTCAACACCGCGCAGGGTGGATTCCTGGGTGGCTATCTCGCGGCGGCCATGAGCAAGACCGGCAAGGTCGGCACCTTCGGTGGCCTGAAGATCCCGCCGGTCACCATCTACATGGACGGCTTCTCTGAGGGCGTGCAGTACTACAACAAGCAGAAGGGCAAGAAGGTCGCCGTCCTCGGCTGGGACGAGAAGAGCCAGAACGGCACCTTCGCCAACTCCTTCACCGACTCCGGGGCCGGCAGTACCGCCGCCCGGACGCTGCAGCAGCAGGGCGCCGACATCATCTTCCCCGTCGCCGGTGGCGCGGGGCTGGGAGCGGGCGCGGTCGCGCAGAGCTCCGGGGGCAAGCTCAACCTGATCTGGGTCGACACCGACGGCTGCGAATCGGCCGCCCAGTACTGCAAGTACTTCATCTCCAGCGTCTTCAAGAACATCAGCGGTGCGGTGCAGACCTACCTGGACTCGGCGATCAAGGGCCAGCGGACCGGCGCCTACGTCGGCAGCCTGACCAACCAGGGCACGGGACTCTCCCCGTTCCACCAGTTCGACTCCAAGGTGCCGGACCAGTTGAAGTCAGAGCTGAAGGCGCTCTCCGACGACATCGCCAACGGCAAGGTCGTCGTGCAGTCCAAGGCCCAGCCGAAGGGCTGACCGGCCAAGCCGACGGGAGGCGGGCCAGTGCGACTGGAGCTGCGGGAGGTCACCAAGCGCTTCGGGCCGTTGGTCGCCAACGACGCGGTCAGCATGACGGTCGAACCGGGGACGGTGCACGCCCTGTTGGGGGAGAACGGCGCCGGGAAGTCGACGCTGATGAATGTGCTGTACGGGCTCTACCGTCCCGATGGCGGCACGATCCTCCTGGACGGTGAGCCGGTGCACTTTTCCGGTCCGGGCGATGCGATGGCCGCCGGGATCGGCATGGTCCACCAGCATTTCATGCTCATTCCCGTGTTCACTGTGCTGGACAACCTCATGCTCGGGCGCGAGGACGCCCGCGGTGGCTGGCTGGAACGCCGCCGCGCCCGGAAGGCGATCGAGGCGGTCGCGGCCCGATATGGCTTGCAGGTGCCGCTGGACCGCATCGTCGGCAACCTGCCGGTCGGAATGCAGCAGCGGGTGGAGATCCTGAAATCCCTGCTGCGGGACGCGAGCGTGCTGGTCCTGGACGAGCCGACCGCGGTGCTGACCCCGCAGGAGGCCGACGACCTCATGACGGTGATGCGCTCGCTGGCCGAGGCCGGAACCGCGATCGTGTTCATCACCCACAAGTTGCGCGAGGTGCAGCAGGTCGCCGACACCGTCACCGTGCTGCGCCGAGGGAAGGTCGTCGGGACTGCGGCTCCCACCGCGACCCGGGAGCACCTGGCCGCGCTCATGGTCGGGCGCGACGTGCAGCTGGAGGTGCAGCGGCGGCCCGCCGAGCCCGGCGAGCAGGCGTTGGCCGTCGACGGGCTGCGGGTCCTGGACCCGTTGGGCCACGTCAGCCTGGACGCGGTGAGCCTGCGCGTGCGGGCCGGGGAGATCGTCGGGGTCGCCGGGGTGCAGGGCAGCGGGCAGAGCGAGCTGGCCGGGGCGGTGCTCGGCCTGGTCGAGCCGGCCGGCGGGACGATCTCGTTGGCCGGGCGCGACCTGGCCGGTGACGACGTGGCCGCCCGCCTGGCCGCCGGGATCGGCTACGTGCCCGAGGACAGGATCGACGACGGGCTGGTCGGGGATTTCAGCGTCGCGGAGAACCTCGTGCTCGACGTCGTGGGTACCCCGCAGTTCCGTCGCGGCCCGGCGCTGAACCTCGCCGCGATCGGTTCCGCGGCCGAGACCCGGATGGCCGAGTTCGACGTGCGTGCCCCCTCGGCGGCGGCCGCGGCGGGCACCCTGTCCGGCGGCAACCAGCAGAAGGTGGTGCTTGCCCGGGAACTGTCCCGGCCGCTGCGGCTGCTCGTTGTCAGTCAGCCCACCCGCGGGCTGGACGTCGGCTCCATCCAGTTCGTGCACGCCCGCCTGGTGGCCGCGCGCGACGCCGGCACGGCCGTGCTGCTGGTCAGCTCCGAATTGGACGAGATCCGGGCGCTCTCGGACCGCATCGTCGTGCTCTGCGGGGGCCGGGTGACCGGTGAACTGCCCGGTGGGGCGGGCGCGGAACAGATCGGTGTGCTCATGGGTGGCGGCAGCCTGCCCGGCCCAGAGCTGGTGGCTGCCTCGTGAGGGGTGCTTGGCGGTGGCTGCGGGAAGCCAATCCGGTCGTCGTCACGATGCTCGCGCTGCTGGTGGCCGGGGTGCTCGGGGGGCTGCTGGTCGCGGCCGCCGACCGGGGAACCCAGGCAGCCGCCGGCTACTTCGCCGCCCGCCCGCAGGACACCCTGAGTGCGGGGCTACGCGCCGCCGGGTCCGCGTACCGCGCACTGTTCGAGGGGGCGGTGCTCAACCCGTCGACGCTGTCCGGCGGCAGCTTCCGGGCGATCTTCGGTCCGCTCTCGGAGACGATCACCCTGGCCAGCCCGCTGATTCTGGCCGGGTTGTCGGTGGCGCTGGCATTCCGGGCGGGCCTGTTCAACATCGGCGGGCAGGGTCAGATCCTGCTCGGGGCGATCGCCGCCGGCTACATCGGGTTTGCCTGGCACCTGCCGGTGGGCCTGCATCTGCTCCTCGGACTGGTCGGCGGGCTGCTCGGCGGAGCCCTGTGGGGCGGGATCGCCGGCATCCTCAAGGCCCGGTTCGGGGCGCACGAGGTGATCACCACGATCATGCTCAACTACGTCGCGGTAGCCCTGTTGGGATTGCTGCTGACCACCGCGGGCTTCCAACGACCACCCGGCACCCAGGCGATCTCCCCGATCGTCGACGGGTCCGCCCGGCTGCCGCAACTGGCCGGGTCCGGGTTGCGGGTCAACGCCGGGATCATCCTGGCGCTGCTGATGGCGGCGGGGCTGTGGTGGCTGACCGAGCGCAGCGTGTTCGGGTTTCAACTGCGCGCGGTGGGAGCCAACCCGTCCGCGGCGCGAACCGCCGGCATCGGGGTCGGACGGGTCACCGCGGGGGTGATGCTGCTGGCCGGTGGGCTGACCGGGCTGGCCGGCGCGGTGCAGATCCTCGGCACGAACGCCGCGGTCACCGGTGACATCGACGCCGGCATCGGGTTCGACGGGATCACGGTGGCGCTGCTCGGTCGGGGCCGCGCCGGCGGAACGGTGGCCGCCGGGCTGCTCTTCGGTGGGCTGCGCGCCGGCGGGTCCTATATGCAGTCAGCGACCGCGGTCCCGCTGGACCTGGTCACCGTGCTGCAGGCGCTGATCGTCATCTTTGTGGCCGCGCCGACGCTGATCGCGGCGATGTTCCGACTGCGCGCGGTCCGCGCCGACGCCGGGACGCCGCAGCTGGCCAAGGGGTGGGGCTGATGGCCGGGTCTGTCGGGGCTGACGGGCCCCGGGCGTCGTTGATGGCAGGGGGTTCGCGCTGATGGCCACCGCGTTCGGTTCGGCCGCCGGTCCAGCAGTCCCCCCGCCCGGGGCAGCCACCGGGCCGGCGGATTCCGGCCGGCGCGGCGGCACCGAGGTCCCGGCCGGCCGCCGCGACCGCCGGGGACGGGGCGTCGCGCTGCTGGTCTTCGCCGCGCTCGCCGCCGCGCTGGCCGCCTCCGTGGGGCCAACCCCGACGACGCTGTTCGAATTCTCCCGGGCCGACGCCGCGATCGCGGTCCCCGCGCTGCCGATCCGGGTGGTCCCGGTCGCGGTGGTGGTTGCCGTGCTGCTGGTCCTCGCCGGGCTCTTCCTACTGGCCCGTCCGGTGTCGCGGCGGATCACCACAACCGTTCTCAGCGCCGGACTGCTGGGCCTGCTGGTCGTCTTCATCGCCTGGGCTGGAACGACAGGCTCGGCCGGAGCCTCGATCGACCTGCTCGGGCTGCTGCAGAACACCGTCTACCTGGCCGTTCCGCTGGCCCTGGGCGCGCTCGGTGGGGTGCTGTGCGAACGCTCCGGGGTGATCAACGTGGCCATCGAGGGTCAGCTGTTGGTCGGAGCCTTCGCCGGGGCGCTGGTCGGGACGCTCGCGCACAGCGCGTGGGCCGGGTCGCTGGCCGCCGTCGGGGCCGGCGCGGTGATCGGGGCGGTGCTGGCGGTGCTGGCGATCCGGTTCACCGTCAACCAGGTGATCATCGGCGTGGTGCTCAACGTCTTCGCGCTCGGCTTGACCTCGTTTCTGTTCAACGCGGTCATGCAGCAGGCGCCGGACACCCGTAACCTGCCCGACGTATTCGGCGCCGTCGACGTCCCGCTGCTGCGCGACATCCCGATCCTGGGACCGCTGCTGTTCCAGGCGAACGTGCTGGTCTACGCCACCTATGTGCTGATCATCGTGGTACAGCTCGGCTTGAGCCGGACCCGGTGGGGACTGCGGACCCGCGCTGTCGGGGAGTATCCGCGCGCCGCGGCGTCGGCCGGGATCCGGGTGCTGCGGATCCGCTACGTCAACACGATGCTCGGCGGTGGGGTGGCCGGGCTGGGTGGCGCCTACCTGACCCTGGGCAGCGCCGGGTCGTTCTCCCCGAACATGACCGCCGGTAAGGGCTTTATCGCGCTGGCGGCTGTGATCTTCGGCAGTTGGCGACCGCTGGCCGCCGTCGGGGCTGGGACCTTCTTCGCGTTCACCTTCGCCCTACAACTGGTGCTGACGGTCGTCAACACTCCCGTGCCTATTCCGAGCGAGGTATTCACGATGCTGCCCTACCTGGCAACACTGCTGGCGGTGGCGGGCCTGGTGGGACGGGTCCGGGCGCCGGCCGCCGACGGCGTTCCCTACCGACCGTGAGCACTGCTCCGGTGGCGCCCGACTGGCCGGCGCTGCGGCTGGCCGCCCGGGAGGCGATGACCCGCGCCTACGCGCCGTATTCGCAGTTCCCGGTCGGGGCGGCAGGGCTGGTGGACGACGGCCGGGTCGTAACCGGCTGCAACGTGGAGAACGCCAGCTACGGCCTCGGGCTCTGCGCGGAATGCGGGATGGTGTCCGCGTTGGTGGGGTCCGGCGGGGGCCGGCTGGTAGCGTTCACCTGCTGCGACGGCCGGGGAGCGCTGCTCATGCCGTGCGGGCGATGCCGGCAGCTGCTCTACGAGTTCGGCGGAGCCGGGTTGCTGATGGACACCCCGGCCGGGGTGCTGCCGATGTCATCGGTGCTGCCGCAGGCCTTCGGCCCCGCCGACCTCGCCCGCTGACCCGGCTTTCCCCGCCGCTGCCCCACCTCGTTGCCGCCGCGCCGGCCCTTTCGGGACCTTGTTGCCGTCGCGCCAACTTTGTCGCCGATAGACCGGCAACAAAGTGGGTGGGGCGGCAACAAGGTCGGTGAGACGTGGGTGGGGCGGCAACAAGGTCGGTGAGACGTGGGTGGGGCGGCAACAAGGTCGGTGAGACGCGGGTGGGGCGGTAACAAGGTCGCGTCGCGCCGAGTCGCGCGCCTCGCCGGGGCGCGCAACAAGGTTGAGCTGGTCTAGAGGTCGCTGGGCGCCAACTCGGCGGCGGAGCGGGGTTCGGTCCGGGCGCCCAGCGTGGCGCCGGGCAGCAGGCGGGTACTGCCAGCCGCGAGGAACCCGACGACCAGCAGCCCGGCCGCGACCGACAAGCCGCGCTGGACCCCGAAGTCGTTGCCGAGGAACCCGATCAGTGGTGGCCCGGCCAGAAAGGCGGTGTAGCCGATCGACGAGGCGACGCTGACCCGGGCCGCGGCCCGCGCGGGGTCGTCGGCTGCCGCGCTCATTCCCACTGGGAACCCCAGCGATGCGCCCAGGCCCCACGCGACCGCGCCGACGACGGCCCAGGTCACCGAGGTTCCCAGCACGACAGCGGCCAGACCGAGGGCGGCCAGCGCAGCCGTCCCCCGCAGCACCGGTACCCGGCCGAACCGGTCCAGCAGCGGCGGACCGAGCAGCCGGCCCAGTGTCATGGCCGTGACGAAGACCGCGAAGACGAGCGATCCGATGGCGCCGGAGGTGTGGAAGGCGTCGACGGTCGTGACCGCCAGCCAGTCGTTGCCGGTCCCCTCGGCGAAGGCGAAGGCCAGCACCACCACCCCGATCAGCAGGGTCCGCGGCTCCCGCCAGGCCTGCAGCACCGCCGCGACGCCCGCATGCTCACCGTCGGCCGTCGGCACGCGCGGCAGGAACGACCGGGTCGCCAGGGGGACACCGACGGCCAGCAGGACGGCCAGCACCGGCAGGTGCACGGACACCGGGACCCCGACCCCGGCCGCGCCGGCACCCATGAGGGCGGCCACCACGGTTCCGACGCTGAACCCGGCATGGAAGCGGGGCATGATCGCCCGTCCCAGGCGCTGCTCGACGGCGGCTCCCTCCACGTTCATCGCGACGTCCCAGGAGCCCTGACCGAGGCCCATGAGGAACAGCCCACACACGACCGGGATCACCGAGAAGCTGGACCCGATCCCGGCGGTCGTCAGCCCGACGCACATCAGCAGCGCCATCACCGTCACGGTCACCCGCGGCCCGATTCGACCGACCAGCAGCCCCGCCAACGGAAGCGCGAGCACTGCTCCGAACGATGCGGACAGCAGCAGCAGTCCGAGCTGGGCCGGGCTCAGGTGCAACTGGGCCCGTACCGCCGGAATCCGGGAGATCCAGGTGGCGAGGGCGAAGCCGTTGAGCATGAAGACCGCGGACACCGCCCACATCGCCCGGCGAGCAACGGGGTCCGGGGTCGCTGTCACCGGTGCAGTCTCCCAGTCCCGGCTGATGTCGACAGCTGCCCGCCTGCCCCCGACGGACGTCCGACGCCGTTGCCCGCCGATAGCGTCACCGGCATGCCTGACGCCGAACCGTTCGACATGGTCGACCTGATCCGCACCAAACGCGACGGCGCCCGCCTGGACGATGCGCGCATCGACTGGGTGCTGGGCGCCTATATCCGCGGGGCGGTCGCCGAGGAGCAGATGTCGGCGCTGGCCATGGCGATCCTGTTCCGTGGCATGGATCGCGGCGAGCTGGCCCGCTGGACGGCGGCGATGGTGGCCGGGGGCCGCCGCGCCGACCTGTCCGGGCTGGGTCGTCCCACGGTGGACAAGCACAGCACCGGCGGGGTCGGGGACATGATCACCCTCGCCCTCACGCCGACCGTGGCCGCGTGCGGTGCCGCGGTGCCGCAGCTGTCCGGCCGTGGCCTGGGCCATACCGGCGGCACCCTGGACAAGCTGGAGTCGATCCCCGGGTGGCGGGCGACCCTGACGACGGCCGAGTACGACGCACAGCTACGCGAGGTCGGCGCGGTGATCTGCGCGGCCGGCGCGGATCTGGCACCGGCGGACCGCCGGCTCTACGCGCTGCGCGACGTCACCGGCACCGTCGAGTCGATCCCGCTGATCGCCAGCAGCATCATGAGCAAAAAGATCGCCGAGGGAACGGCCGCGCTGGTGCTCGACGTCAAGGTCGGCTCCGGCGCGTTCATGAAGACGCAGGCAGACGCGGCGGAGCTCGCCCGCGCGATGGTGGACCTGGGCACCGACGCGGGGGTGCGCACGGTCGCGCTGCTCACCGGGATGGACACCCCCCTGGGTTGGGTGGCCGGAAATGCCCTGGAGGTGGGTCAGGCGGTGCAGGTGCTGGCCGGCGGCGGACCGCCCGACGTCGTGGAGCTGACCGTCACCCTGGCCCGGGAGATGCTCGCCGCGGCGGGGATGTCCGCAGCGAAGGACCCCGCCGAGGCGTTGCGCGACGGTTCGGCGATGGACCGCTGGCGGGCGATGATCATCGCCCAGGGCGGGGATCCGGACGCGCCGCTGCCGCACGCCCGCCACACCCAGACCATTACCGCCGACGCCGACGGGGTGCTGACCCGGCTGGACGCGCTGGCCGTCGGGACGGCGGCGTGGCGGCTGGGTGCCGGTCGGGCGCGGATGCAGGACGCCGTGCAGGCCGGCGCTGGCGTGGCCTGGCACGCCCGGCCTGGGGACCGGGTTCGCGCCGGTCAAGCGTTGTTCACCCTGTACACCGACACCCCGAGCCGGTTCCCGGCGGCCCGGGACGCGCTGGCCGACGCCGCACGAATCGACGCGGCCGCCATCGGTGCGTCGGCTCCGTCGCGGACCCCGCTGGTGCTGCAGCGGCTGGCGTAGATCCCCGGCACGGCAGGCACGCGGGGAGAACCAGGCGAACAACGCCGACCAGGCGAACGAGTCTCAGGACGTCGCGGCGATGTCCACGACGACGCGCGGCCTGTCCCCGCCGAGCCGGAACACCCGGAACGGCCTGCTCGATCCGGTCGTGAAACTGAGCACCAGTCCGTCCGGTGTCTGCTTGACCGTGTAGTCGCTGACCGGGCCGCCGTCGGGCAGCGTGGGAGGGCTGCCGATGGTGCCGGTCACGTTGCTGACCACCACCGTCAGCACACCGTTCGCGCTGTCGCCGGTGTCCGCACCGCCGGGCGAGCCGCCGTAGGCCGCCGACCACCCGGGCACCCCGCTGCCGGACAGGTCCAGCACGAACCGCTGGAACGTGGGCTGCTCGCCGATGCGCAGCCGCGTCGCCTGCAGCGCCGGACCGGCGGGGGACGCCTGCTCCGGTGCCGCCGAACCCGGCGGGTCCAGTGGCCCGGGGTCGGGTGAGGGGGCCGCGGTGGCGACCCCGTCGGAGGGCACGGGCGACGCCGAACCCGAGGGTGACACCCCACCGGAAGGCCCGTCCGATGACGGGGTCGGCTCGGGCACCGGGGTCGAGGAGACGGGGCTCGCGGTGGGTTGCGAGGGCCCGCTGTACGCGGGTGGCTGATCGCCCGGGCGCACCCTGTCGACCATCCGCTGCCACAGGGCCACCGCGGTCGGCCAGCGTGACGGGGGCGCGGATACGAACAGCGCCAGGTCGGTTGCGCCGACCGTGGCGAACCAGTCCTGGGCGTGTCGGCGCAGCCCGGTGGAGTTGTCGACGTACGTGTACTCCCAGGTCGCGCCGGCACCCGGGCCTGGCCGGACGCCGAGGAACTTGTGCTGCTTGTCCCGCTTGCTCTGCTCGTGCTGGTAGGCGCTGTCGCGCGGTGAGGTCGAGGTCGCATCGGAGATCTCGACGATCAGGACGATCGCCCCGTCCGGGGAGGTGATGAACGTGCGGTTGCGCTCACCGTTGCGAAGCACCACCCGGGACCGCCAGCCCTCCGGGGCGACGTAGCGCAGCGAGCGGTGACCGTAGGAGATCTCCTCATCGACCAGCGCGATGTCCGTGGCTGCCGACCTGCTGGGGGCCAGGCCGGACGACACCGCGCCGGACGACGCAGCGCTGGGCGAGCCGGAAGTTGACGACGAAGTGGGACTCCCGGGTCGCGAGGTTGTCGGCGTCGCCGAGCTGGGTGCAGGCCCGAGGGCGGCGCCTCCCACCGCGTTGGAGGCCCGAGGAACACCGCAGGCACCGGCCAGCAGCAGCGCACCGACGATCGCGGCACCCGCGCCGGACCGGCGCACCCGTCGCCAGCTAAAACGCCGCGCCCGTCGCCCGCTGAAACGCCACATGCGCCCCGCCCCGACCGGCGTCTCAGTCATGCACGACCAACCAGCCGCGTAGCATCCGGCGCGCGTCGTGGATGCGCGACTTCACTGTGCCCAGCGGGATCTGCAGCCGCTCGGCGATCTCGGCGTAGTCCAGACCGGCGACGTCGCGCAGCACCACCGGCTCGACCAGGTCCCGTCGGTGCTCCTCCAGCTGCTCCAGCGCGTCGAGCAGGTCCACCCGGGAGCCGGCGATGATCGAGGTCCGCGCCGAGTCCGGGCGGTCCGGTGGGGTGTCGTCGTAGGAGGGGGCCTCCGCGGCGCGGCGCTTGAGTGACCGGTAGGTCTGGCGGCAGCAGTTCGCGGTGACCTCGTAGAGCCAGGTGGAGAACTTCGAGCGGCCCTGGAAGGTCGTGATGCGCCGGGCGACGACCAGCAGCGTGTCCTGGGCGGCCTCCTCGGCGTCCTGGCGGTAGGGCAGGAACCGCGCGCAGCGCCGCATGACCTCCGGCTGGATCCGGGCCAACAGCTCCGGCAGTGCCGACTGGTCGCCGGCCGCGGCACGGCGGGCCAGGTCCTCGGTCGTCTCCTCCAGGCTCATCGCGCGCATCCCCCAGGGTGGTGTCGGGTCGGTGTCGTGTGAGCAGGCAAGGTCCCTGCGCCAGGGCAGGCCCAGCGGTGGTCGGCCATCATGGGGGCGTGGCCGACCCCCAACTGTTCGGACGCTATCGCGTCGTCAGGCGGATCGGGTCCGGCGCCTTCGCCTCCGTGTGGCTGGCCAACGACGATGTGTTGGACGGCGCGGTGGCCGTAAAAGTTCTCGCCGACAACTGGGCCGGGCGTGTCGACGTGCGGGAACGGTTCGTGGAGGAGGCGCGGATGCTGCGCCGCGCCGACTCCGACCGGGTGGTCCGGGTGCACGACATCGGCGATCTGCCCGATGGCCGGCCCTATTTCGTCATGACCTACGCCGATGCCGGGACCCTGGCCGACCGGCTCAGCGCGGTGCCGATGGACGCCGCCGAGGCGCTCTGGTTCGCCGTGGAGACCGCCCGGGGCGTGGCCGTGCTGCACGGGCGCGGGATCATCCATCGTGATCTGAAACCGTCGAACGTGCTGCTGCGCAGCGGGAACGCGGGCCAGGAGGTCCTGGTCTCCGACCTGGGTCTGGCCAAGGCGGCGCTTGCCGCGTCGGGGATGACGCTGGCCGCCGGCACGCCCGGCTACATGCCGCCGGAGCAGGCGCAGGGTTTCGGGCTCACGCTGGCCTCCGACGTCTACGCGCTTGCGGCGCTGACCTACCGGCTGTTGGCCGGGCAGCTGCCGCGCCAGGCCGACAGCCCGGCTGCGGTGCTCGGACGCGCCGGCGACCCGGTCCGCCCGCTGGCCCGGATCCGCGCCGACCTGCCCGACGGGATCGACGAGGTGCTGGCCCGCGCCCTGGCGCCCAACCCGGTGGACCGTTTTCCGGACGCCCGGTCCTTCGAGCGGGCGCTGGTCACCCTGGCCGGCGACCTGCGAGTCCGGGCCGGGGTGACGGTCGGCGGCGGCTCGACCGGTGGGCGCTCACCGGTGGCCCGGTCCGGTGCGCTGGGAGTCGGCGAGACGGCCTCTGCTCGCCGGTCCGAACCGCGTGGCGCGCCCACGGTGATGCTGCGAGCCGGCTCGGTGCGCTCCGAACACGTGCGCTCCGAACAGGCGCGGGCCGGCGCCGTCGATGGACCCGATGCCACGGCAGGCGCGTCCCGCAGCGGCCCGGCCGGCAGCCAGCGACCGGGTGCGGGCGCGGTCGGGGCGACGGCCGGTAACGGGTGGGTAGACCCGTCGCTGCGGCCGGACTCCGGTCACCCCGCCGCGGTGATACCTGAGCGCCGGTCTGATGCCGAGGTGGGGCGTCGGCCGGGCGGGCTGGACCGACCGGCCGGGTCGCGGCTTCCGCGTCGGCGTGGTTCCCGGCGGGCCGTCGGGGTGGGGGCGGCGGTCGTGGGAGTGCTCGTCGCCGCCGGGGTGCTGGCCGGTGCAATCGAGCCGGGACTGCGCGACCGGGCGCTGGCCGTCGCGCGGGGTGACCGGTTTGTCGACAGCGGTCCGCTGGCCGTCACCGTGCCGGCGGGCTGGGCCGGCGAGTACGCGACGCAGGCACCGGGGCTGGCCGGCCTCCCCGAGCCCAGTTCGGCGCTGACGGTCAGCACCGATCCCTCGACGTTGCGCAACCCGGCCGTCGGTGACCCGGGGGTCGCGGTGATGGTGTGGTCCAGTGACGTTTCCGCTGCACTGCGCACCCGGGCGAACCGACCCGGCTGTCAGCGCCAGAGCGGACCGGGGACCGTGGCCGGCATCTCCGGTCGGATCACCCGCTGGACCGGATGCCCGGCCCCGGGGGGACGCTGGGACGACTTCCTCGGAACCCGCGACGGGCGGACGCTGTTCGTGCAATTGAAGGCGAGTACCGGGCCCCGGCAGGCCGACGCGGTCCTGAACTCGGTGCGCGTCCGGTGAGCACTGCTCCGGATGCGGCCGACGGCGGGACAGCGACTCCGGCCGGTCACTGGCCCGGTCCGGGCGAACCGGCCATCGAGGTGTTCCGTCCCGGTACCGCCCGGATGCTGGCACTGCTGTGGTGGGCGTTGTCCGCGTTCGTGCTGCTGGACATCGCCCTGCGGGGCCGCGAACGGGTCGACGCGATCGTCGCGCTGAGCGTGCTGGCCAGTGACGTCGCCCTGTATGCGGCGGCCTGGCGCCCGGCGGTCCGGCTGCACCGGGGCCACGTCGTCATCGCCGGGACGGTCCGCGACGTCGCCGTCCGACTGGCCGCGGTCACCGGAGCCGATGCCCGGGGAGCGCTACGGATCCGGATCGGGCCGCGGACCGTGACCACCGCGATCGTGACCTCCTCGGCCCGGGAGAGCAGGCGCGCCTCGGTGGCCGCCCGGCAGGCCGCCGCACCGGGATTCGGGGCCTCGCTGCCCTCGCGGGGCCCCCGGGGCCGGCGCAGCCCACCGCCCGCGGCCGGTGTGCGGCGCATGAACTCCCAGACCCTGGATGCCACGACCGGGGCGACCCATGCCGGCTACTGCGCGGGCCGGATCCGGGAGGAGGCCGAGCGGGCCCGCACCGGGGCGGTCGGGTGGGCGGGCCCGAGTATCGTCCAGCGCTGGGTGTGGGTCCCGCCAGCGGTCGCCGCCGCGCTGGTGTCGGCCGCGGTCGTGATCGGAACGGTGTAGCCGAGCCCGGACCACTCCTGGTCCGGTCAGCGCGCGGCGTCCGGGTGAAGCACCACCTTGGTCCAACCATCCAGGCGCTGGTCGAACTTGTCGTAGCCCTCCGACGCCTGTTCCAGGCTCAACTCCTGGCTGACGATCCAGCTCGGGCTGATCCGGTCGTGGATGATCAGGTCGCGCAGCTGCCGATTATAGTCCTTGACGTTGGCCTGTCCGGTGCCGATCGACTGTTCCTTGGTGAAGAAGGAGCCGAACGGAAACACGGCGTTGCCCTTGGCGTGGACGTCGTCGACCCCCTGCGGGTCCTGGGCGACGAACAGCCCGATCACCCCGATCCCGCCGGTCGCGCGCACACAGTCGACCAGTGTCTGCAGGGTCTGGTCCGGCATCTCCTGCCCGTCGGGGGAGTGTGCCTGGAATCCGACCGCCTCCACCCCGCAGTCCACGCCACGACCGCTGGTCGCGTCCATGACAAAGTCGGTGGCCGGCTGATCGGTAAAGTCGACCGGGGTGGCGCAGATCTGCTCGGCCAGCTTGAGCCGGTCCTGCTTCTCGTCCACGACGAACACCTGGCTGGCGCCCTGGGTGAGGGCGGACAGTGCTGCCATCAGCCCCACCGGTCCGGCACCGATCACCAGGCAGGAGTCACCCGGGCGCAGCCCCGCCAGCCGGGTCCCGTGCCAGCCGGTGGGCAGGATGTCGGAGAGCATCGTGAAGTCGAGCTCGTGCTCGGTGCCCGGCGGGAGTCGCAAGGCGTTCCAGTCCGCCCAAGGGACCCGCAGGAACTGGGCCTGACCGCCGGGGTAGGGACCCATGTCGGCGTAGCCGTAGGCGCCGCCGGCGAATCCCGGGTTGACCTCGGTGCAGAACGCGGTGCGTCCACCCTGGCAGTTGCGACAGTGGCCGCAGCCGATGTTGAACGGCAGGCTGACCCGGTCGCCCGGCTTGAGCCGGCTGACCCCGGGGCCGACCTCCTCGACAATGCCCATGTTCTCGTGGCCGAGGGTCTTTCCGGGCTGCACGCTGGTGCGTCCCTCGTACATGTGCAGGTCCGACCCGCAGATGTTGGTGGTGGTGATTCGGACCACCGCGTCATTCGGGTCCTCGATCCTGGCGTCCGGGACGTCCTGCACCGAGACATCTTTCGGTCCGTTGTAGACAAGTGCTCGCATCGGCTCTCCCGTGACTGGATCGGGCCGCGGCCGCCACCGGTCGCGATCACTTTGCTCGGTTGACGGTACGGCCGTGGCGCGGCGCGCGCATCCGGAGGACTCCCGCGGTCCCGGCCTCGATGAGAGCAGTGCTCGCGCCCGGCCGAGCCCGGCCGTCAGTGTCGCGGTGTCAGGATGCCGACAAGGTCGTCGGCGGTGGTCAGGATGCCGACAAGGTCGTCGGCGGTGGTCAGGTCGTCGGCGGTGTCAGGATGCCGACGAGGTCGTCGGCGGTGTCGGCCAGGTGTCTGGCGACGGCTGCCCGGGCGGTCTGCAGGTCGGTGTCGCCCGGGGGCGGGGCCGAGACCTCCAGGTAGCACTTGAGTTTGCGTTCGGTCCCGGAAGGTCGCACCACCACCCAGCCACGGCTGCCGTCGGGCGCGGCGAGCCACAGCCGCAGCCCGGGCGTCGGTGGCAGCCCGTCCCGGGGTTCGGCGAGGTCGTCGGTGGCGGTCACGTTCATGCCGGCCAGGCGGTCGGGCGCGGCAGCGCGCAGCCGGGTCAGGGCGGTGTCGCGTTCGGCGAGTTCGCGTACCCGGATCGAACGCTGAGTGGCGCAGAAGATGCCGTGGCGGCGGGTCAGCTCGTCCAATGCGGTGCAGAGCGTTGCTCCGCGGGCGGCGAGCCGGGCGCCGAGGTCCATGATCAGCAGGCCCGCCGAGATGCCGTCCTTGTCGGCGACGGCGTCCGGATCCACGCAGTAGCCCAACGCCTCCTCGTAGGCGTAGCGCAGCCCGGGAACCCGGGACAACCACTTGAAACCGGTCAGGGTTCGGTGGACGGCAATGCCGTGAGCCTCAGCGAGGGCATCGATCCAGGTGGCCGAGACGATGGTCCGCGCGAACACCGATCTCGCCCGGTCCGGGCCGGTCAGAGCGTTGCTCTCGTCAAGGATCCGCCAGGCGAGCAGTACCCCGACCTCGTCGCCGGTCAGACGGCGCCACCCCACCTGCGGGTCCGGTACCGCGACCGCGCACCGGTCCGCGTCCGGGTCCTGGGCGATGACCAGGTCCGCGGAGGTCTCACGCGCCAACCCGATCGCCAGGTCCAGGACGCCCGGTTCCTCCGGGTTGGGGAACGGTGTGGTCGGGAAGTCAGGGTCCGGCCGCGCCTGGGCGGGCACCTGGACCGGGGCGAGGAAACCCGCGGCGGTGCTGACCGCGTCGAAGACCGGGCCGCCGACACCGTGCACCGACGTGCCCACCACCCGCAGCCCAGCCCGACCCGGACCGGTCGGTCCGACCAGTCCGGCGACCCGGGTGATGTAGTCGCCCAGCAGCCCACCGTCCACGTCCGGGGTCTCCACGAGCCGATCGTCGGCCGGGATCGAGAGCACCGCTCCGACGGATGCCATGGCCGCCGCGATCGCCTCGTCGTCGGGGGAGACCAGCTGGCGTCCGTCACCGAGATACACCTTGTACCCGTTGTCCGGGGCCGGGTTGTGGCTGGCCGTGACCATGACTCCGGCGTCAACCCCCAGCGCCCGCACGGCATACGCCAACACGGGTGTCGGCAGCGGTCGCGGCAGGAGCACCGCTCGCAGTCCCGCGGCGGAGGCGACGCGGGCGGTGTCGCGGGCGAAGTCGGCGGAGCGGTGCCGGGCGTCGTAGCCGACGACGATCGCCTGCCCGCCGCGGTCGCGCAGAAAGGAGACCAGCCCGGCCGCGGCGCGCAGCACCACCGCCCGGTTCATCCGGTTAGGTCCAGCGCCCAGCTGACCGCGCAGTCCCGCCGTGCCGAACTGCAGTTCCCCGGCGAAGGCGTCGGCTAGCTCCGCGACCGCCTGTTGCGAGGTGTCGTCCAGCAGCCGGCTCAGTTGCGCGCGGGTCGCCGGATCCGGGTCGTCGGCCAGCCAGGCGCGCGCCCGGTCGGAGAGGTTCTGCATGATCGGGTCCCGGTCCAGCGGGGTCGATGCCACTCAGTCCTGCTCACGTACGGGACGGGCGCGCAGGGCGTCGACGTAGTCCGGGGGCGCTCCGGCAGCCTGGGCCGCGTCGGCGAGCTGGTCCCGGGTCCGCGCCGAGGGGAGCCCGCCCTCGAAGGCGTCGAGTATGTAGACGTAGGCGGCGCTGTCGCCCTCCAGGGTCTGTACCCGGACGCGGATCTTGCGGAACAGCCCGGTCTCGGCGCTCTCCCACCGGTCCAGCGTTGTCTCATCGGAGTCGGAGACCTCATACAGGGCGACGTAGACCTGGCTGTCCGGGTCCTCCACGAGCGTGGCCAGTGGCCCGTCCCAGCCGAGGTCCTCCCCGCCGAAGGTCAGCCGCCACCCGGGCAGCCAACCGCAGTCGCGCAGCGGCGAGGAGGGGCAGCGCTGCAACATCTGCGCCGGGTCCAGGTTGGACCCGTAGGCGGCGTAGAGACCCACGGCCGGTCAGCGTATCCGCGCCGCGCCACCGCGACGAGCACCTCGGGGCTTCGTCCCTACCTGAGCCATACCAGTGCCCGGCCCCGGACCAGGGAAAGTGGAAATCCGGGGTCGACGCTTTCGTGGCGGGCACGGTCGGTCACGTTGCCGCGGTTCGGCCAGCCTATTTCCAGCAGCTGGTCACCGTGCTTGCCGGGCAGACCAGCCAAAAGTTCCTCTCCGCCCGGGGAGTGCGGTGACGAACTGCCGGGACCGGTAGGGCTTGAGCCGGGTACCCCAGTGGCCGGCCAACGGATCTCGGCAGCGCTCCACGGCAGCAGCTCGGCGTCGAGCAGCAGCCACGGGCTGTCGATCTCGTCGAAGATCCCGGCCGGCTTGGCCGCCCCGCGCACCCGGTCCAGCAGCTACCCGGTCCGCACTGGGTCCAGGAACGGGCGGCCGTTCCGTGTCCAGACGGCGCCGGCCTGCTGGCCGTCGGTGCCGAACCGGGTCCGGGCGCTCGCCTCGTCCCGAGAGAGCAGCACCACCGCGCGGGAGCCCATGTGCTTCTCCTGGCGCACGACCTGGTCAGCAGCACCGGGCGTTCTCGCCGAACCGGGCGCCCGCCGCCCGGAGATGGGAGTGGGCCGCCACGGCAACCGGGGCCTGTCGGACAACCGGCGGCCAGGGAATGTCGACAGGGTGAAATCTGCTGAAGGTAGCGTAGAAACCATGCTCAAGGTAGCGTGAAATGCCTGCTCAAGGTAGCGTAAAGGGCATGTCTGACGGCTCCGTGGAGACCGGTTACACCCGCCGGGTCCTCGACGGCGAGCTCGACGACCTGCTGCCCGGCCTGGCCGCGGTGGCGCTCGAGGGCCCGAAAGGGGTCGGCAAGACCGAGACTGCGCTGCGCCGCGCCGCCTCGGTGTTCATGCTCGACTCGGTGGCCCGCCGGCAGGTCCTCGAGGCCGATCCCGACGCGGTCCTCCACGGCTTTCCCCCGGTTCTGGTGGACGAGTGGCAGCGGGTACCCGAGGTGTGGGACACGGTGCGCCGCCGGGTCGACCGCGACCGGACCCCGGGCCAGTTCCTGCTCACCGGCAGCGCGACGCCGGCAGCGGGCAGCGATCCGCACAGCGGCGCCGGCCGGATCGTGTCACTGCGGATGCGCCCCATGGCCCTGTGCGAACGGGGACTGGTCGATCCGACGGTCAGCCTGGCGCGGCTGATGGCCGGGACAGCCGACATCGGCGGGGACAGTCCGGTCCGACTGCCCGACTACGTCGAGGAGATCGTCGCCTCCGGTTTCCCGGGGATCCGGTCGCTGCCGCCGCGTGCCCGGCGGGCGCAGCTGGACGGCTACCTGCGCCGGATCGTCGACCGGGACTTCCCCGAGCAGCTGCGCCTGGTCCGCCGGCCGGCCGTCCTGCGCGGCTGGCTGGCCGCCTACGCGGCCGCGACGGCGACCACCACCGCGTACACGAGGCTGTTGGACTCCGCGACACCCGGTGAGACCGACAAACCCGCGAAGACCACAACGATCGCCTACCGGGACCTGCTCACGCGGCTGTGGCTGCTGGACCCGGTGCCGGGCTGGGCGCCGACCCCCAACCTGTCCGTCCGGCTCCAGCAGGCGCCGAAGCACCAGCTGGCCGACCCCGCGCTGGCCGCCAGGCTGCTCGGGGTGGATGTGACCTCCCTGCTGGGCGGGACACCGGGGGCTGCCGGGGGGAGCGGAGACGGCGCCCTGCTCGGCCGGCTCTTCGAGTCCCTGGCCACCCTGACGGTCAACGTCGCCGCCCAGGCGGCCGAATGCGGGGTCGCCCATCTGCGGACCCGCAACGGCGATCACGAGGTGGACCTGGTGGTCACCGGCCCGGCCGGCCGGGTCCTCGGAATCGAGGTCAAGCTGTCCGCCGGGGTCGGCGACGACGACGTCCGGCACCTGCACTGGCTGCGGCACCTGCTCGGCGGCGACCTCGCCGACGCGGTGGTGCTGACCACGGGGCCCACCGCCTACCGCCGCCGAGACGGCATCGCCGTCCTGCCGCTCGCCCTGCTGGGAGCGTGACCCGGATGCGTCGGGATCGACACGTCCCCGGCGGGTTCAGCCGTTGACGGTGAGGTACCGGTCGCTGGTCTCGCGCAGCCGCCGTTGTGCAGCGGTGTCGTAGGAGATCGGGGGGGTGGGCGTCGCGCGCGAAGTACTGGCCGGTCACTGCAGCGAGCAGGGGGTCGGTGGCCAGGCGCAGAGTTGCTGCGGCCCCTGCTCGGGCGTCAGCATGGACCGGCGGATTAGCCCGCTGAGGGGGCGCAGCACGGCGGGTATGAGGTCGTCGATGATGCCGGTCGCGACGATCCCCGGATGCACCGCGTTGACGGTCACCCCGTCGGGTGCGAGTTCGCGGGCAAGGTCGTACCCGGCCATCACCGTCAGCAGCTTCGCTCGCGCGTAGGCCTGGAACGGCACGAAGCCCTCAACCGGGTTCAGGCGGGCGAGGTCGTCGAGTGCCGAGAGGTCGAGGGTTGCGGGTCTGGGTCGGCCGGGCAGCTTCACCCGCCGGGTGTCGCGCCGGCTGTCGGAGGCGACGTTGACGACGCGTGCCCCGCCGCGGCGCAGTGCGTCCTTCAGCAGGACGGTCATCCCGTAGGCCGCGAGGTAGTCGACGGCGATGTGCATCTCCAGCCCGTCGGCGGAGCGGCGGTGGTCGTTGAAGTGGGCACCGGCGTTGTTGACCAGCAGGTGCACCGCTCGGTGCTCGGCGAGGATCCGCCTCGCGACGCAGGTCACCCCCTCCCCTGCCGACAGGTCGCCGGACATCACCTGCAGGCGGCCCGGGCCGCTGTCCCGTGTCACGTTTTCACGCAGGGTCGCCGCTTGCTTGAGGTCGCGGGCGACGATGACCACGTGCGCGCCGGCGCCGGCGAGTTCTCGCGCGATGACCTGCCCCATCCCCCCGGTCGCCCCGGCGACCCGGCCCGCCAGGTCCACCGGGGCCGGCCGAGGTTGTCCGCCTCGACGAACGCCTGGCCGAGCCCGGCGGACCCGCGGACGTTGGCTCCAAGCACGCTGATCCCCACCGTGGCCAGCGCCTCGAACAGCGGCGACCAGCCCGGCCGCTCCTGGGACTCCGGGCCGCCGTGCAGCCAGACCACCGCCGGGCCCGGGTCCGGTGCAGGGCGAACAGGTCCAGTTTCTGTCCGGTGGCGATGACCGGAGATCCGCCCAGTTGTGTGTGCACCGTCGGCGGTGCGCAGGAGGTCGTTGAAGACTTCGGTGGGTTTACGCCAGTTGAGGGTCTGGCGGGGCCGGTCGTTGAGTTCGTCGGCGACGGTGTCGAGCTCGGCCTGGGTGTAGCCGGACAGGTCGGTGACTTCCCGGTGCGACGCGACGGGTCTTCGCTCGCTGCTGCATCGACTGGACCCACCGACGCCCCCACCTCGCGGGAGCCCTCCCCGCCACCGTCACCGACCGCCTCCTCACCCTCGAATGGCTGTCGCGCACCGCCGGCCGAGGCCTACGAGTGGCAGCCGACTACGGCCAGCATCTGGACCACTGGCTAGCGCCGGTGCCCGATCCTGCCGGGGCTGAGATCGCCCGCTAACGGATCGGCTGACGGCACTGACCTGGCCACCGAGGGGTCAGCGCTGCTCGTGGCGCCCCACAGCCCGAATCCGAGGAGGATGGTTCCGGGCAGTACACCGCCCACGAGGTCGATCGCGCTGACAGCTGAGCCGGCCGCGGCCAGGACGAGACCGGCCGCGCCGCAGAGCATGAGCGCGGCACCCAGCCCGTGGAAGAACAGCAGCTTCCAGACCACCGCCAACGCGATGAAGTGGACACCGACGACCAGGGCGATCCAGGCGACCGCTGCCTGAGGATCGTGCAACGGGCCGTTGAGGACGACGAGCCCGGCGGTGATGGCCCCGACCTCGGCCACGACCACAAGCCAGTAGCCCAAGGTGAAATTCTCACTGCCGCACCGCTCTCCGACGAGCTCAAGGCACGAGTCGCCGCAGATTCCCGTTCGAGTACTGACCGTTCGCGCACTGAATGGCCATTACGCGGTATCGCGGAGGACGTCTCAGAGCGCACGCGGCTGGTAAATGTTCCGACGCTAATCGTCGCTGGCGAAAATGACCACGTGGAGCCCGTGGAGTCTCTGCGTCAGAACCTGATGCCATATCTTCCGGGTGCCGACTTCAGAATTATTCCAGACACGGGGCACCTGATTCCCTTGGAGGCCCCAGAGGAGCTGGCCGACCTGATCTCGGCTTTTTCGTCATCCGCCTGAGCTCTGGCGCTAGACCCCGCTGCACCGCACCGTCCCCGACCTCGTGCTCGTCCACGGGCAGCTCGCCAGAGGGGCGCGTTGGCCGTCGAGGTCGCGGGTGGCCGCCAGATGGGCGACGACCTCTTCCGGATGGAGATCGTCGGTGCGGACGGAACCCTCACCCTGACCGGAGGCGCCCCGCGCGAACAGGACAGCGGTCACCTGGCGGGGAGGACTGCGGCGACGGCCAGGGGGATGCCGGCCGCGGCGAGTCCGCCCATCACGACGGTCGCGGCGTGCTCGGGTGCGGCGGGCCGCCACGTCCCTGCCAGTGAGCCGAGGAGCCCGCCGGCTGCAACCGAGGTCAGCAGCCAGCCGGCCGCCGCGGGGTGCCGTCCGAGTCCGGCGGCGGTGACGGCGAGCGCGCAGCCGAATCCCAGCGCCGCGCTCGCAACAACCAGGCGGGGTCGGGACGCCCGGTCGGCGAGCAGACCGACGACCGGCGCGGCAACGACGTGGGAAACCAGCGGCTCAGGTCGGCCGACACCAAGCAGCGCCTCCCATCCACGAAACCGAAGGGAGACTCCCCACGGCCGATCAGCCAGGAACAGCCGGTGGGCCGGTCCCGGACAATGACCCGACACGACAACTGGTCGTCGTCGTCTCCCCGACGACGACGGTGTGGCGCACCTGGGCCTGGTAGGCGTCCACGGTCCTGATGTGGGGCTCGGAGACGGCCGGCACCTACTGCCTGATCGACATCGTCGTCCCGCGCGGCGGGAGACCCGAGCCTCATAGGCACGCGTCGGATGGCCACGTCCGCCTTGTGGTGACTGTGCTTGGCTCAGGGAACCCGCAGGTGGTCGTGGAGCCGTCGGGCGACGCCGGCCAGTAGGGCTTCCGCGGCGGGTTGTGCGGCTGCGGGCACGGACGACTCGGTCATGACGGCCACCGCGATGACTTGCCCGTCGGCGTGCTCGGCCACGCCGATCTCGTGGCGCAGGTTAAGCAGCGTGCCGGTTTTCGAGGACCAGGTGATGTCGTCGGCGCTGAAGTCGGGGGCGAGCCGGTGCCGGACGACGTTGTGACGCATGAGGGCGCGCACCTTGGCGGCGGGTCCGGGGTGCAGCCGGACTGGGACCCACAGCTCGTGCAGCAGGCCGACGAACGCCGACGCGCTGCCGGTGTTGGACCGGGAGACGTCCAGCTGACGGATGGGGTGGCCCCGGCTGCTGGTGCCGGCCCCGATCGCCAAGGAATGGGCGAGCTGGACCTGGTCCTGTTCGAAGCGTTCGACGGGTGTCTCGGCCAGCAGGTGCAGGCGGTGCCGCACCGTGATCCCGGTGATACCGGCCTCCGAGAGGAAGTGCGCGACGGCGGCGGGTGGGACGAGGTCGAACAGGGCGTCCGCGGCGGTGTTGTCGCTGACGGCGGTACTGAGGTAGAGCAGGTCGTCCACGGCGATCCGAGCGGGGTGCCGGAAGCGGCTCAGGCCCATCGGCCCGGGCGTGGCGATTGCGCCCGGCTGCACGTCGACCGGCCTGGCGCCGTCCAGCTGGCCGCGGCGGATCTGGTCCAGGACCGCGACCGCGAGCGGGATCTTGACCAGCGAGGCGCTCGGCCGTTCGATGTCAGGGTCGAGGCCGATCTGCTCTCCGGTGCGCAGGTCCCGGGCAAGGAGGGACCCCCGCAGTCCCGCGTCGTCGAGACGGGCCCGGAGATCGTGGATGAGTCGGTGGGTGTCATCCGGCGGCACGTGCGCTCCCGCCGAGGCAGTGCCCGACATCGCTGCCGAGCCGTCCGCCGAGACGGGCCGCGTCGGTCGGCAGGGCGGCCTGCACGCTGTAGCCCCGCACGAGCGCCGGGTTGCGGATCGGCTGCCACCGAAGGCCGAGCAGGACGGCCTGCGTCTGCGAGGACAGCAGCAGGTCACGAGTGCGCAGCACGGCCGACACGGCGACGGTCAACGACGAGGCCATCGTCACCTGCGCCGGCAGCAGTCCGGAGCGGTGCCCGGCCCGCTCCGCCTCATCGCGCACGTGCGGAACGTTGTCCTCGGGCTGCAGCCACAACCGGCGGACCTCCAACGAAGAGCGGGACGGTCGCAGGCTCTCAAGCCTGAACGTCGCACTGGTGCTGCACTGCCTGCCGGCGACGCCGAGCGGAACCAGCCAGATGGCTTCCGTGGGCGGCACGCTGGTCACCGCGGCCCGGACCTGGCCGGTCTGCGCCAGTTGCAGCCGGTCCCCTGGGAGCGCGTGGACGAACTCCAGCGGGGAGCCGCTCTCCCGGGCGGCTGCATCCAGCACCGCCAGTTCGCGGGTCGCGCAAACCTCCGGCATCGCGACGGTCAACGGACGCAGGCGTGCCTGCTCGGCGTCGTGCTGCAAACCGTCCGCCAGGTGCACCAGTCGCCTGGCCGCCGGGAGCAGGTCCTGGCCGAACGCCGTCAGCGACGGCCGGCGGCCCGTCCGGTCGAACAAGCGCTCCCCGAGGTGCTCCTCGAGAGTCGCGACCCGGCGGCTCGCCACGGACTGCAGCACCCGGGCGGCCGCTGCACCGTCGGTGAAGCTGCCCCGCTCGCCTACGTACACGAACACGCGGCACGCGCCCACAAGGTCCACGCCTCCATGTTATGCCCGTTCAGCATCAGATACCCGGATCCGGTCTTTGACACGATAGGTGCGGGTCCCCAGGCTGACCCGATGCACTCCTTCCGCATTGCCCGACGTCGAGCGACAGCCGTCTTGGCGGTCTTGGCGACCATCGTCGTCACTGCCTGCTCCTCGACGTCCGCCACGATCCAGCCCGCCGCCACCACGGCCTCGACCTCGCCCGCCTCCCCGTCCCGCCCGCCGATCGCGGCCGACAGCGCGTTCGCCGAGCTGGCGAACCGGTATCACGCGCGCCTCGGCGTCTACGTTCTTGACCCCGGCAGCGGGGACACCCTCACGCACCGGGCCGACGAGAGGTTCGCGTTCGCGTCGACGTTCAAGGCGCTGTCCGCCGGGATCCTCCTGCAGCGCACGACCGACGCCCAGCTCGACAGGACGGTCACCTACAACCGCACCGACCTGCTCTCTTACGCACCCGTTACCAGCCAGCATCTTGACACCGGCATGCGCCTGCGTGACTTGATCAGTGCCGCCCTGCAGTACAGCGACAACACAGCCGAGAACCTTCTGCTGGCGCAGCTAGGCGGCCCGCAGGCCGTCGAGGCCGCCCTTCGGGTCCTCGGCGACACCGTGACGAACGTGGACCGGACCGAACCCGACCTCAACACCGCCGTCCCCGGCGACTCTCGCGACACGACCACCCCGCGGGCGATCGCCACGGACCTGCGCCGCCTCGTCTTAGGGGAGGCCCTCCCATCGGTCCGCAGGGAACTGCTCAAAACGTGGTTGGTCGGCAACACCACCGGCGGCCCCTACATCCGGGCCGGCGTCCCTGCCGGTTGGACCGTCGGCGATAAGACCGGCGCCGGGGGCTACGGCACCCGCAACGACGTCGCGGTCGCATGGCGCCCGGACGGTCGCCCCCTGGTGATAGCGCTGCTGTCCGACCGCGGAGCCGCTGGCGCCACGTCTAACGGCGCGCTGCTCGCCGATGCGACGCGCACAGCCCTCCGCCTCCTGCCGTAAAAGACAGCCACCGTCCCGCATCCCAGCGGACGATGGCCGGTCGGAGGTCTCTGGGGGTGCTGCTGCCCGGCACGTCAGCCCTCCCTCATACCGTCTAGGCCAGGGCAACGCGACCAGCGAGGCGGTCACCGAGCACCCGTCGACGCTCAGCGCCTGACCCTTCGATAACGACGGGCGACCGCCGCACACGTCCATCGTGGACTTGACCTGACAGGCAGGTGGGAGCGATGGGTACCGCTCAAGTGTCAGGATCCGGAGGTGACCGTCGCGACGCTGTTGACCTTCACCGCGGCCTCGGCGCTGCTAGTTGTGGTGCCCGGGCCCAGCGTGCTGTTCATCGTCGGGCGGGCGGCGGCGATGGGGCGGGCGGTGGCAGCGCTGACCGCGGTGGGCACTGCCACCGGGGGGATGGTGCTGGCCGCCTTGGTCGCGCTCGGGCTGGGACCGTTACTGGCGCGCTCGGAAGCGCTGCTGCTGACCGTCAAGCTTGTCGGCGCCGCATACCTCGTCGTGCTCGGCGTCCGCACTCTGCTCTCGGCCGGCCGTCACGGCGGTCTGGCGTCGAAGACGGTCGCGGGTGAAGCGCCACCGTGGCCCCGGGTTCTGCGCGAGGGTTTTGTCGTCGGGGTCCTCAACCCCAAGGCGCTGGTGTTCTTTAGCGCCGCTCTACCCCAGTTCGTCGACCCCGCCGCCGGGTCGGTGCCAGCCCAGCTCGCCGTCTTAGGGGCGGTGTTCGTAGTCATCGCCCTGTTGCTCGACAGCGCCTGGGCCCTATTCGCCGGTTCCGCGCGCGCGTGGTTCGCCACCGACCCCCGCCGGATGGTGCGCACCACCCGCGCAGGTGGTCTGGTCATGGCCGGGCTCGGAGCCGGGCTGGCGGTGGAGACCGTGCGTCGCTGACGCCACGGGCGCGCCGAGCCGGGTCCGCCATTTCGTCTTGTTCACCTGTTTCCGGGTGCGGTCTCGGGTCATGCCGTGCTCATCGGTGCTGAGCGGCGGGCGAGCAGCGCGGCGGTGATGGCGATCAGGGGCAGGATTGCGGCGACGGCAAGGGCGTCGGCCAGGGGTAGTTCGGCCGAGAGGCCGCCGACGACGGCGGGGCCCACCGAGCTGCCGCCGTAGATCAGAAAGTCCAGCAGGCCTTGCGCGCTCTACTGCTGCTCGCGCGCGACCAGGGAAGGGACCAGGCCGAAGAGCACCGTCTGGCCGGCTACGAAGGCGGCGGTGGTCAGTGCGAGCCCGAGCACGGATAACACCGGTCGCGCAGGGGCCAGTGCGGCCAGGAGGCCCTCCGCGCCAGGGCTGCCAGGATTGAGCCGGCGGTGATCAGCGCCACGCCGGGCACCAGGTAGGCGCGCAGCCCGGTGCGCGTGGAGATCCGCCCGGCCAGCGGCATGGCGATCGCGGAGCACAGCGCCCAGGAGGCCAGCACCTACGAGGACGCCCCGAACGCCACCCCAAGGGAGCGGGCAATGGTGGGCAGCGCGACCGCTGGCGCGCCCAGAACGACAAAGGAGGGCACCAGCAGCGCGCCGAAGACCGTCCCTGCCCGGGTCGCGGAGACCGGCGCGGCCACGTCCGCGCTCACCCGAGCGCCACCTGCGTGATCAGCGCAGCGAACGCCGGGGGGGCCTCCAGGGGGTGAAGTGCCCCACACCGTCCGCCCAGGTGATCGTGACGTCGGAGAAGAAGGCGTCGAGCCGGTCGGAGAAGTCGCGGGGGAAGGTGGGGTCGAACTCCTTCCACAGCACGCGCACGGGCATCTCCAGGCGGTCCTGGCGCACGGGGGCCTGCTCGGTGCGCCAATCCGGCCGGCACGAAGCCGAGCTCCTAGTGTCGCGTGTTGGATGTTGCTTTCTGGTGGAGTCTTTGCCATAATGAGGTATGTCACGAGTTGAGCCATTGGTCTTGCGGGCGGGTGATCGGGAGCGGCTTGAGCAGTGGCTGCGTTCCTCG
>JAABUL010001590.1_pt1 | contig 41979 bp, 39 predicted proteins | sample 5559151 | NCBI WGS metagenome assembly JAABUL01 (sample SAMN10711876, study PRJNA513368) | rock metagenome | isolation source: Antarctica rocks | place: Antarctica: Victoria Land, Pudding Butte sud | reverse complement strand
TGGTGGAGTGTGGATGCTTTCGTACGGAATGATACCTCTGATGCTCAAGGAATGATCTACTCGTAGCAACTACTCTAGTAAAAAATACCCCCCCCCCCACTCCAACCACCCCACCACCACCACCACCACCACCACCAACCCTAATACAGTAACAACACCCCCCAACCCTCTCTCTCTCTCTCTCTCTCTCTCTCTCCACAAACCCTTCAAACCCCTCCAAACACCCATCCCCATCGCCCCGAAAAAAGCTTGGAAACCACACACACACCAAAAAAACACGCAACGGCGGCAGCAGGACTCTACCCGGATTGATAATGTGCACACACACACACACACCATCATATTATAATTAATTATATAAGGAACTCCTACACCCCGGGCGTGACCAGCCCCCCCATGTATTACCCATCCCGACCCTAGGAATTTTCAACGAGGCACAGACCATCACCACCACCACCCGAGAAAAGCTATTCCGTACTGTGTTTGAGGATTTCTCAAAATGACGAAAAGAGCGACGCGCAAAATGCCGGGGATTTCGTGCTTGTACAGCAGGACGGCCATAAGGGTGCTGATTGATTAAATCCCAACTGTTGGAAGAACGCCAATCGCACGCGAACTCGACGGCCCACGGGGAACGGGGGGTTCACCGTCCGTGTACGCCCGCACCAGGGGCAAACGGCCGTGTGTCCAGGATCACTCTACCGTACTCAGGTTGCGCAATGACATTTTTGAAAGATTATCGATTGAATTTTGTTCTCGAAAAAGTAAGAACCCCTGAATCAGGAGCTGTAGTGGAATCCCCCCGGCCTCCAAGGCTCCACTGGATATCACATAGACAAGGGGCCCTCCCATGATTTCCCCTCCGTGCCATCCTCCCAAATGCAACCTCGCCATGCCTTGCCCTGTCCGTCCCACAAAAAGCCCCTGTCCAAAAATGCCGGCTAAATCGCTATGAGGTATTGAAAAATGGTCAAACCATTAATAATGAAACTTTTTTAAATCTTCGAAAAGCCCGAGTTGCTCCTTATCGGACTTTTCAACGGCTTTGCGTGCGTCGCAGACGCATCCCACTCTCTGCCTTGCGGTCTGACTAGGCTCGACTGCCGCGAAGGCAACCCATCGATTCTCCCAACACTTGGGGCTCTGCCGCTGTTCGAGTACCGCCTCCCAGCACTAGGCGGTCTAGGCGCGGAGAAGCTTAGGTTTGGGGTGGTGTAGGCCTTTTCGTTGGGGTAAAGTTCTTTTCGGCTCGACGGTGACATCTCCATGATAGTATCAGTTTCACCGTATGACGAGACGCTGGTGATACGCGAATCAGGGCCTTTTGGTGTATATGTGGGTCGTGGCGTAACCATTTCGAAATCATGAGGAGCGGCGGACAATCGCCGCGCGTCGACTGAGACAAAGTCGTTTGATCGCGTCAAACCACTCCGGATTAGTCCGATCCAGCCATAGACCATGGAAATTCGTCCCAGGAAGAGCAACGTCCAAATACCATTCAGCTTGTAAATGTTAGCCGAGATCTTTGTAAAATTCCATTTGAGCATCTAAACATACCGAGAGTAGTATTAAGACAGCTATGATCGTTGCTTCCTTGGTCACCAGGAAGGCAGCTTTATCCAGGCAAACCGAACGATTTGCAGGATTCAGGACCAGGCAAAGGAGCCATGGTTCAGCTTTCCCAAGGTTCTCGATTGCTGCGTGTTCCGTGTTGTCCGACTGGACAAACACAACCGCCAGGAAGACGACATTCGCAATTATGATGATCACGATCATAATGCCACGCCATTGCAACGCCAGGACTTTTCTGACCCTTCCGTAAGCCACCTTCGCTGGCACTTTCTTTATGCTCCCATTGTACGACGGTAATCCAGAGCTGTTATTTGACGTCGAGTCGCTGTTGAAGAGTGATCTGATGTACACTCGTATGCAGTAGCCAAAGGTAGCAAACTGTAAAATGGTCGAAACCGCGGCAAAGCCCAGTAGAGGTCCCCAATAATCCTGTAAGGCTCTGTCGTGGTTGATATGACATGTATCCCCAAATCGATATGAGACACCTGTAGTAGCAAGCGTGGCAGCTACGAATACAACAGGAATGCCCCATCCTGCAAGGAGCGAACACCAGAAGAATTTTCGGCCGAGCACAACTTGCCAGCAGATCTGCAGGTGTAGCGACAGCGATCGGAGGAATCCCCACAAAATCGCAGCGAATCCTCCAACCACCAAGCAGGCTCCGGAAAACGCGCACGTCAGGTCTGAATACATGTCATTAGGTGTAATGGCATCGTGGCACTGCTGTGGCTGGGCTCCGAGAGGAATTATGAAACCAAGCTGTGAAGCAGTTAGCTCGGTCCCAATTTCAACCTGATTTCCACTATTTACCTGTAATAAGCTCACAGCTATCACCAGCCCCACGGTGAGGTAATGTCGACTGGTCTTCTCGACTGGGAGTACCACAAACGACAGGAGTAGCGATAACGAGCAAACCATGCCGGCGACATTTAGCCAATTCGAAACCTTCGGTAGAGTAGCAAAGTCTGAGAAGCAAGTTGAGCCCCATACTCTTGGTCTTAGATGAATGAAGGCACTCACCATCTGAATACACCCAATCGGTCATGGGACATGGTAAACAACAATCGACGGTGCCCTGAATTGTGGGAACAGGAGCGCAGAACCGACCGGGGAGGTCTGTCTCAAGTCAGTCTAAGTTCAAAGACGTATTGGATCATCTTTTATAGCCCTTACATCCATCTCTGCTCGGAAAATTGGACAATTGCAAGAATGGTGCTTCGCACGCTCCCCGCAACATTGTTATGTTTGCCATCGCCGTCGAGGCAAGGAGGATACTGCTCTTGCTAGGAACGATATACCTCTCCTCCAGACGACCCTAGCTCTTATGGGTCAACCCCCTCGCATGGGACTGTGCCACCAGTCAGGCACACGAATATGTTGGAGATCGCGTGCAGGCGTGATTTGGTTGATCGCGGTGTTGTGCAGGACTATCAACGTACTTTGATGGTGTAAGACCAAACACAGAGGATCCTCCCTGAAAGATTACATAGAACAATTGTCAGAAGAGGCCGTGGGGAAATCATGCAACAGAGTCGAAAGAAAAGAGAGGTGTTATCGATAGCTGATACCCGCAATTCATGCGATATTCAGCAGGTACCGCCTGTCGTAGGCACAATGCTAGTGAGGTCGGGGCGGAGGCGTCTTGTTCACATCTGGTATCGATAGACCACAAGGACGACGAGTTGAGAAGCTCAGACTGGGGTAGCAGTAACTTCTGAACTGGGACTTCGGCCGTCCCCATAGAGGAGAAAGATATGGTTGGGTGCTCCGAAAAGGCCGAAGGGCTCCGCAATTTCCATAGGCTGAATTCCAGCCATGGGCGAGCCATGGGAGAGAGACCGACGGCGTTATGCGCTGGGCTAAACGGGCTTTCCACGCGAGACCGCGGGGGCGACTACACGACCGGGGGTGGGGGGGGTTTGGTGGTTCAGTGAGCAGCATGAAGGAAGGAAGAACAGCGTCACTGATTCGAGTGATCACGGTGTTCAGAGTAACGGTGGGATATGATTTGTGTCGGGTGTGAAAGGATTAGCTGGGATCAGGGCGGAGTACAATGCAAGATGAGAGATAGCGCGTATTGCCCCTCGGCACTTTCCCATATGAGGCATACCATGGAACCCCCAGGATTGGGGCCTATCACAGCCCATTGTCGCAATTTTGTCGTCACTCGCCCTAAAAGAGACCTAAAAAGCTAGGGAGGAGAGACCCTCGGCTTTGGGGGATGCAGGCGCTGAACTTAGGGCTGAGGCACACCCGCAGCTTTCAGTTGACCCGGGGTAACAGACGTGCATGGAAGCTGCATGAGCGTGCCGGTGGGAACGCACCTCACCAATACCATGCCACTTAACTACAGTAACAGTGATGCTCGTACGATCCTTCGCTAACAATGCAAACGTTCAGCCCTGACGCTGTGCAGAAGGATTCTGACATTTGCTCACCCTACAGGCTGCAGTCTCGCATCCCGAGGAGTACTGACTACTGAGAGATTAGGTATGACTGGTCTAGGCTGGGCCCTCCACAGCACTACATCCCTCCTCTCCAGACTCCACAAGCCCACAGTTCCACAGGAGGGCATGAACTCTAACCAAGTATGGATATTTCCTGACTTCTAATTTGCCTTGATGAGCTAACCACGACCTCTTGTGGAGAGAGGACTGTGGTAGTGCCATCCGCAATTGGCAGGTAAACACCATCACGCCGTATGTACATCCGTACTCTTGCTTGCTGATCAAATTACTGAAGTGTTAAGATATTCCAACAGACAAATCACGTTACGAATCACGGGCGCGCCTATAATCCAACGCTCTTATGCAAGCTGATCTATCTCGGGTTCTCTGTTTTGTGATTCTGACTGGCTCCGTACAAGCGTCAGCGGCAGTAGGAGATGTCTGTCCGGGCCCACCGAGGGTGTTACCAATCAATAGCCTGGAATCCGCCGACCCTAACCAGCATACCTTTCACATTTCTGTCGTAATGAAATGAATTTCGAATGAAATAGCTAGGGAAATAATTGTGTGGGCCAATCCAAATCCTCCGATTAAAGGATCCTCACGGTCACAACGAAGCCTTCCAATCTCCACTCTCATCTCAGAAATAAGAGTCACTGATTATTATTACCAAAGATTCGACATCCGTCTGCTGATTGAATTACAGCGTACTAGGGACAACCTGTACTCGTCAAGCCTTGATCGCGGTGATGCCCATAACAAGTAAGATAATAAGTTTAGGCGCTCAGATATTCTGTAGCTATCACAAGCGGTCTCCGGAGTGCGGAATTACCGGTTGTGCTTTAAAACACTTTTGAGAGGTACAGGTGATGCAACAAGAGCATTATTGAACAAACCCAAGATGTTCAAGAATGAGTTCAGGTTTTGCCAATGCCTCGGATGCCTCAGGATCTCGATCTATGGTATTGATTTGCCTCCTGTGAGGGGTACCGTCGGTGTACCATCGGTGTACTTGAAGAGCGTCATAGTCGTGATATCCCACGCTTTTCGGAGACACTCGTTTCTGATATAGTACATTGCTTCAAGAGCCTCGGTAGAGTTTTCGGTTTTTTGAACATCGCAGTTCGTATGTGTCGATATGTATGTATGGTGCATTATTATGCCCAAGGTAATTTATGCGTACCAGTCGTTCGCACGCGAGACATTTAGGTAATTCATCTGTACTGATCAAGATCCGTCAGTATACTATATATCAAGGTGTCAACTAAGAGTAGATGCATGAAAAGTGCAAGCACTGAGTCAGAAGTCCGTTTAGATCAACGAGGCCTTTGCAAGCCTCTAAATCAAGAGGTACCAGAAATAATGTATGAATGAGATTATCATCAGATAATGCTTGGCGGGTGAAGAGAGTGGGGAAGGACGGAGGAGACACACCTTGCGGAGGAACAATTGCTGCTGGTCCGCGGTTGTGTTAGGCCTCGGTGGTGGTTTGGATTCATAGCTTCTATAGCTAATTTGCAAGTCAGCATTGTTTTTTCCACCTACGGTCCTGTTCCATGTCAACTGTGTGGCCAAGTTGGGCTTGTGTCGAAAATTCATTGAAAAGATATTTGGATTTCGAAAATCTTGAGCCTCGCTTAACTAGCTTCAAGCTAAGCCTTGCGCACATCCAGACGTCCACCGAAATCGACTTCAAGCTTCGTCTATCAACAGCATACCTCTCAATCATGGGTCGTCTTCACAGCAACGGTAAAGGAATATCAGCCAGTGCGATCCCGTACTCTCGCACTCCTCCAGCATGGCTCAAGACCACGCCCGAACAGGTGGTGGACCAAATTTGTAAACTTGCGAAGAAGGGCGCAACACCCTCCCAAATTGGTGTTGTCCTGAGAGACTCGCACGGTATCGCGCAGGTCAAGGTTGTCACTGGTGAGATGGATCGGCGTTGTGCAACTAGAGGCCAAGAGACAGAGCTGACATAAATTGCAGGTAACAAGATTCTGCGTATCCTCAAGTCCAACGGTACGGTGCACCCAGCATGAAAAGGATGGCACGGTCTCAAGACCTCATCCATATACGCGCTTCGCCGTATCACTGCCTCTGCTTGGTCTTTGACTGACGGAGTGATTTCTACATGATAGGCCTTGCACCAGAAATACCCGAGGACCTCTACATGTTGATCAAGAAGGTAATGCTGGCTTTCCTCTTTTCAATCGCCTTCCCCATGGCCCACCCAATGGATGGCATTTGTAGCTCACACCTCTTAGGCTGTCGCTGTGCGCAAGCACCTCGAGCGTAACCGCAAGGACAAGGACTCCAAGTTCCGCCTCATTCTTATCGAATCCCGAATCCACCGTCTGTCGCGTTACTACAAGACTGTCGGCGTGCTACCTCCAACTTGGAGATACGAGAGTGCGACCGCTAGCACATTGGTGGCATAAGCTTGTGGAAGTAGGAAGGGAACGTGGGTATATCGAACGGTGCTAGGGTTCATGAGCGGCATGTTTAGGACACTTCTCGACACCAAGCAAAACATTAACCCACTCCCATCATATTTACCTTGTGCGATTTGGATGTTTTAAATGATATATGGTATTTGACGGGTATCTTGAAGATCAGCATCCCGCAAAAACGCCTCGCTATGCAATATAAGCACCTTCCAGCCTACAACCCCTCCAACTCCTTACTCCTCTGCAGCAAATACTCCCCCAACACCCTCAAAGGATCTTCCGGTCTATCACGCATCACATTTAGCATGCCTTCGTCACAGCTACCACTCCCGCGTAGCCCCTACTTACTGCTCAGCCGCCAACCTCTTCATCCCCTGTAGTAAAACCCCCGTAACCCTCTCATTCAAATAGCGCCGCGCCGGCGCGCCATGAGACGACGCTTTCACCGGCATCGGCGGCGCAACCTCGACATTGCCATTGACATTCCTGTTCGGCGTCGCGGTCCGCTGCGGCGCGGGCGTGGACATTGTGGACGCTGCTTGGGGGGCGGGTGACGGCTTGGACGAAAGGATTCCATATTAGCTGGCAGTATATATAATATGGACAGCAGTATATCCAGCGACAAAACGAACATACAGCAGCTTCTCCCATCTCGGTGTCGATCGGGTAAGCTGTTGGAGCTAGTGGCAACGGCGCAATTGGAGGGGGTGCTGGTTGCTCTTCTTGTGGTTGTTGGGGCTGGGCTGGTGGAGCTGGTGGTGAGGGGTTTGGGTGCGCGATAGCTGGGAGGCTGGTGGTGGGTGCTTCTTCTTCGGCCATTTTTTTTTGGGGAGGGGGGGGGGGGAAGGACTGCGGTATTCACTTTGGTTGAGGGGGATTGGGGGGCTAGGTGGTGTTGGATACGGTACTTGGGAGGCTAGCGTGTTGTGGGCAGCGGGGTGTAAATATCACGAGAGCTCAAGAAAAGTTTGATTCAGAATTCTCAGAAATAAAAACATGATAAACATTGTTATATTTCGTCCTCATTGCATTTCTTATACTGTCTAAATATTTATTATGCAAAGCTTTCTGCATGTTCTATATTGTTGAACATGCCAAACGATGTAGTAACAGTTATAATAACGGTGTGTGATGAAAATTTTCTGTTGTAAGGCTGAATCATAGAACTAACATGCTTGGTATCAGTCACGTGATGTTAGACATTTAACAGAATCGTGCAGAGATAAAGTCTTAAAAACTTTGTGAAAGCTTGACATGATCATAAGCTTGTTAAAAGAAGTGCAGCGATATCAAATGTTCATGATTTTCACGGGTGTTATCATGTTCTGATTTCTGAGAATTCTGGATCAAACTTTTCTTGAGCTCTCGGTACTTTAATGTCAAGCTACAAAGACGTGATTTCCCGCATTCTTCCCACTGGAATATCTGCTGGTAAGAATCCCCCAGGAGTCTTTGCAATGTCGGTCATACTCACACCATTCATACGATCTACCATGGTGTTTATTTTCTTCACCATCACCAACCCATCAGAATGCAAAAACCTACAGAACGTGTGGCCATGAATGTCTGTTCCCCTCTTTTTCAGACTGAATTGGATTGCCGGATCTTCCTCATCTGCTCTAAGAGCATATCGATCTTTGTTGGGTCCCTTGGTCCAAAAGGCTTGAACGTGTACTTTCGACCCGTGGCTCAAAAGTACTTCCGACTTCCATATCGGGAACAGTACATACCCGATGATGGTTCGTCATGATTAATATCATTCAGTGTTCCATCCAGTGCTTCATCCAGTGCTTCATCCAGTGTTCCATCTAGTTCTCCATCCAGTGCTCCATCCAGTGTCCTACCCACTGGTCCATTCAGTGCTTCATCCAGTGTTCCATTCGATGCTCAGTAGATAAATGAGCAGATAGATGAGTATGAAGGGTGCTGAGTAAAATGCTGAGTATGTAGAATGGCGAGTAGACAGGTGAGTAAGTGGATGGGTAGGTAGGTGAGTAGGTAGGGTGCTGAGTAGGTAGGTGAGGATAAATAGATAATTTCGATGTTCGGTAATGGGTTCGCGGGACGGGAAGTCTCTATAAAGTCAATTCAGCTAGCGAAGCATCGAGCAATTTAAAAAAACATCAGATACCAAAGTCTCCTCTTCAAATGCTAACAAATGACACCTTCAGAAACAGTCCATACAACTTTCTCATAATTACCGCAATCTCAACCTCTCTTGGTGGCTATTAGACTTCTTTGATAATGGATGAGGAGAGCAACATGTTGATTCGCACGGCAGCGATGAAATTGACGAAGAGCATCTATTGAGACACTGCAGTTATGCTTACGTCCTTCTGATCTTTACTAGCTTCGTGCATGTTAGGCTTTGAAACTCGAGTCTCAAGACGAGCATATGGTAGTGTAACAAAAACGTCAACCTCATTCTTTTCACGCTCTCTGTTCTCAATGAACAAGTTAAGCAACAGATCAAAAGAATAACAATCACTCGATCTAGCCTGTCTAGAAAGAGAATAATCTAAAGTAACTTGTAAGTTAGAAGATTGAAACAAAATAGCTTGAAGATAATTAATGTTTCGTAGATAAACTTGAAAGATCCAGAAGAAGAAAAATTCGCCTTCATTAAGAATCGAACTTAGAAGCTCGTCATTTTTGAGAACCTCGTGCTTTAGGCTGCCTCTAATCCCCATCGTTAATGTCGAGATTCGTTTTGCGCGATCATGATCTCTGCCCTGGGCCAAAGATTGACGATTGTCAAAGGGGAACTGTATTAGAGCAAACTTCATGGACTTCTTGGTGTTTTCGTTTGCATCTCGAAGGGCATCAGATCGAACTACTGCTTCGGCATACCTCCCCAGCTTTTCTTTCCCACAATGCTACTCGACAAATCAATATTGCTTGTCGCGTGCACTTGTTGAATCTTCCGCCATCATTTTCCTTCAACAGTCCTTATATGCTCAGCTCATTCTCGGTTGATTTAGACGCTTCCTGTACTCAATACCGCTCTACCATACTCTCTACACCCGAGCTTGTCTCTTTTCTACATTCAATCGCTTGCCAAAATAACCAACCGCAATCTTCCTCCCCCCCTGATTCTGATCCGTAATCGAAAGCTCCGCGGCGAAAAACTTGAACCTCCATATTACTTCCGCTATCCCTTTACTTATCTTCGACAGATCCCTAACAGACAGGAAAATATCCCGCCCAGGCCTTACGTCCTGGATCAACATCTCGACATCATCAGTTATGACGCGGAGTTCCTTTTCTCTGAAGGGTTGGTTGTACAGCGCCAAGTCTACGAGTGCATCGAGCCCATCGGCGAGGAGCGCACAGAGTTCTGCCGGGGGCGCGTAGTTGCGGACCGATCTGTCTATTTGGAAGGTCAGGGTGGTACCCTTAATAGGCCAGGTGATCGAGCTGAAGAGAGGGACGGTGATTATGTTAGTGAGGAGGTCTTGCCTACTTGGATGATTGAGAAGGAGGGAGAATACTTCAAAGTGCTATTTGCGGATGCTTGGGTGAGATTTGACAGGACTGATAGGATTGAAGAGTCAATAATGTCGGAAGTGGGAAGAAGCAGGTCGCTGTTGGAGGCGCCGGGGTTGATTCTCTCTGTGGTTGGTGGTGTGGCAAGAGCAAATGTTCTTGAAGCCAGGAAGAGGGACCAAAGAAGTATGGATATTATCTGCTCCATGCTGACGGAATATTGAGAAAAGAATGATGGGAAGTGAGAGGCAGAAGAGTCTGTACTTACCTCGCCGCGGCTTTGAGGTATAGAGCAGCTTGCGCATGCGACTTGCGATGGTCAAGAAGCGCATGTTGTGGTGAACTTTTACCCGGTGTGAGCAGAGTTCGAATTGACAGGGAAGACCATGGACATTAGTACGCATGGGCCCATTTAAAGGTGAGTATATCTGTTGGATATCAAAGCTGTTGAAGGTATTTTTACTGGGGCTAACACCACTCTCTGACCATGTTTAGATGCTTCTTATTTCATGCTGACTGGTTCTACCACTTCAAATAACTGTACCATGTTGTAAACAACACTCAGATATCTTACACGTCTAGTTACGCTTTATGACCATTCACCAGCACGTTTCGGGTGCGAGACATATACATGCCATCTTCTCCTGAAAATCCTATCGCCCTTTCCATGGTCATCGATGTCATTCTCTGCCGAAAACGGCTCCCACCGTTCAGGGATGATGGAGAAAACTTGTGCTACTCTGGCCGTTTTCGTTTTAGCGGTGCCATATCTTGTTGGGTCCTGTGTATTCAGGTATTCGCTTGATCTGCTCATCAACCCTCCTTGATACAAAACATGTAAACCATGTTCGTTGTCCGGAACTGGAGCGAACGTTCCTTTCGAGAGGTATAGAGCTGCTACAGTCATCTCGTTGTTGGCGACTAGGCTATTATACGCATGGCCTGACCATTCCATTCTTGGCTGACATCTTGAGATACTAATTGACGAATCGAGGCCTGAGATGCTCAGTTAAAGGTCATAGTCTGGCGCGTTTTCATAGGCGGTCCCGAAAACCTGGCCACAGGAAGTACCATCATGCTATCGAGATTACCTTGTTGAAGATCTTGTGGAGCGTCGAATGTTCCCAGGCCTAATCCATTATGATGTCCGAGTTTCATGTAGGGTCTTCTTCCACCTCTAGGGTAACTTCGTACTAGGCCTGCTGTCAGCTTTGGTCTCAGTGTCTACATATATGGATATAAGCCACTTGAGTCCCACGGGTCTAAAGCTTCGACAACGTCCAGCTGCAACACCGCAGCTAACACATTTTCCCCCTAACGTAATCTTGCAAAATTGAGAAGCGTGTTGACCACAGGCTTAGTCTTGGCTGCTCTCAAGATGCCTTCAAGGGAACGTTACAATGCTGATACGCAAGGCTATCTAGGTAGCCTTGTTGCATTTTCGCAAGGATACTCGTCATTCTTGCTGATGGACTAATGCTAGAACGAGATATAAGCACATTGAGAAATGGTCCGACGATTTCCAGGTGCCACGGCACAGTAGCCTATCGCCTGGAGACCACGTGAGCGAACAGGATGTCTTGGGAACCTGTCATGTGGCCCAGCATCAGGGCCCAAGCCACTTGCAATACTTTTGGTGTAGTGACATTCTGGTTGTTACAGAATCTGCGAATCTCATCTTTCGCGATTTGCGGCACATCGGCTCTCTCGGGATATGATAAACCGGCCTCGCTGGCTCAAAGGTACGTTGAACCAGAGATAATACCACTGGGCTATCTAACAGGTAAGCTTTTCAGTAATTAGCAATTTGTTGCTTGAGCACTAAAGTGATATAATCGCTAAACAATAGAGCAGATGGCAAAACGATTCCGTGGGATGCTTGCTTCATGTTCGTCACTAAATTGAACAAAGAGGTAGTGTTGATAACGACGTGATTAGCATCAAGTCGCCCGAAGACAACTCCGGTTAACGTTTTGCAGATAGAAATTTTGTCGAGCTGGCTTTGGCCTCTCGTCTCCTCAGCTGTCCACTTGAGGCACACTCACAGTAGAGGTATTCCACGGGCAAATGTTTGAGTACCACTTGGCTAAACGATTCATGCGAGCCTAGACCCCCGATAATCCGGGCAGAGCGAAACTTTGTCATTTCGAAAGTGCTTCCGCTGCGGAAGTATGTGCCTTAGATAATTCCTGGAGTCTGTGCAGTCCCGGAGCTGTACTGTGTTGGGAAGCAGAGAACCACTGTCTCGACATCATCAATGCCCCTTGCACGTGCCCAGGCTCGGCAGAATACACTGTTCCAGCTGTCTAAGGCTTTCATAATCCAGCGGCACTAACGGAATATCGCTCAGTGTCGGTTCTGTGGCCATGCCTTGAAGCCTCACAGTAGCGTCTCTCAACGTCTGCTCGCAGCAAGATACCACGTCTTGATCTTGTGTAGATGGCGCATCTGCTTGCTGTAAGTGGAATGCACTGATAATGCTCCCTCCGAAACAAGCGCAGGGACATCGAGAAGCGCTAGTCGAGCGTCGCGATCCAGCTGAGTGATAGTGTTGCCGCGCAGTAGGCCAGGCACCGCCACGTCAAATCTTTCTCCACGACATCAAGCGACGATTTTGCATCGCCGTAGTAGAGATTCCACCAAGGTTGATGAAGCTGCTGTTTACGATTCACTTGTTGTTGGGGGTCCAAAGCAAAGATAGCTCTCAACTAATTCTCTCTTGGACGTATCGTCGATTCGTCTGAATATGGCCTAGGAACTCTTCAATACACATTCGCGATACAACGATACTGCACTTCGGTAACATTCTCAATGCACCGCGCAATCCCTGCCCTATCGACCTTGTCCGAGCCTCCCAGCGTGGAACGCCTCAAGCACAACCCACACGGTCGGCGTCATATAAGCAAGGCGGGGGGGTCTTATCTTACCCTGCCCGAGTTTGTGAGAACACCTGAGTGCAACGCGGAGACTGATGGTTCCTTTTATTTCTCGGTTCGATCGAGCCGGTGACCTCTTTCTCGCGATTTGCGATGTGTGCGTTTACCGCAGCGCCCCGTGAGCCACTGCAACAGGTTGTCCTTTGACACTTGCCGTGTTTGGGCCAGAGGACGATGGCGCGAGGAATCTCGGGATCAGCTCACAATTCATTATCGATGTCTCTTGGCTCGATGCGTTGGCCGCGAGGCTTCACCTGCGAGTCCGCGTGCCTGATATTGTCTAGGCGGGCGTCTGCCCATGAGGTCTTCTGTCTTGTAGGCTCGGCCATGCTGAGAAGAAGCTTAGATAGGTTAAGTATCGAAGCTCTTGTAGCTAGAATAGGAGATTAGAGTTCTGATACTGCGCCAGGCTTATCTGTGGATATGAGGGACATTGAGGTGATCAGAGCGTTCTTTCAATCTCTTCTACTCGCAACAATAATGCGCAATGAAAACATCACCAGAAATGCAAGCTAGGTACTATGACAGTTACAGCGCTCTTTGTAAACAACCGATAAACATTTTGCTAATTACCATCGTGAATGCTAGAAACCACGTCCCTTCAAGACTGAGACCACCATAAAAGCGATTGTTGCAACCGCATGGAGATCAACCTACAGCGCCCTCGCCGCCAAAACCAGGCCCGTGATACAACTCGCATTACAAGACCACCAAACCACCGACCGCACGATACTCAACTCCTCCGACTCGATCAGAATATACGCTGCGCCGTACGCCAGCCGCGAGAGCGTATACCAGACACAGATGGAATTAACCGTAGCACTGCTAACACCCGCAACCGTGGCAAAAAGCACTAAAATCGCCCAATTTTTTTTAGGGTCAGTCAGGAGGTAGATAACGCGAACCCCAATTTCCGCCAAAACGCAAAGCACAAAAGAGAAACTCACCCGCAGCGACAAAGAACGTGAACCCCTCGACGGAGTTCTGATGCGCCCCCTCCATGCGCTGGATCTGCGCCAAGCGCCGCCGGCTCAGCTTTCCCGCCGAAACCGCCGCGTCGCCGTATTTGGAAAGGTCTTCCCGCGGCGAGGCGTTGTGGTCGAGCCCGACGGCTATTTTGGAGAAGCGCGTGCTTAGCGCGCAGTAGGCGTAGAGCCAGTTTGCGATTAGGAAGGCGGGGGCGTAGTTGGCGGGTTGTTGGCCACTGGCGGCGGCGTGGAGGCCGAGGAAGGTGAGGAGGGAAGATTGCATGGTTCGGATTCGGATTCGGATTTTTATGTTTGTCTGTTTTGTTTGTTGGTAAAAAGATGAGAGCAAGTGTATCGCGATGACCGGACCAGTCGTTGTCTGCAACGTGTGAATTCCAGCTTAGGGCATAAAACGAAAGAAAAAATCAACTCGTCAGTCTACGAACCGAAGAGCTACGCCCTGCAGAAATAGATTTCCAAGTCCCAGAAAGTGTCTACGATACCCAGGGAAGTTCACAAGAGCAAGTAAAAAGGAAATACCGATAGAGAAAACAAGAGCAACCCTCTCATACTCGGGGCAGGACCCCCGTGACGCAATGATTTATAATTCGGAGCGCGGAGATAAGGGGGGCCCAAATCACCGGGAACCTTGTTGAAGCAGTAGGAGCTGCAGTAGGAGCAGGAGGAGTAGTCGTCCAATTAGGAACATAGGTAGGTAGTTATTGCAGTGTCATTATACTGCCCGCTAGCCTAGTTGGGGCTAGCGCCAATTGCGGCACAAAACGTAGGTAGATAGCTTCCTACTGTAGAAGACACACCTTGCGACAATTATCAGATCTACACTTCATCAAACCTACGTACAGATCTTTTGACTAGATGGAGGCATTGGCAGGATCATGGACGACTGAACATGGGGTACGGAGTGTTGTCATGTCTATAGCATAATTGTGACATTAGGCGCTCCTATTGGGAAGCAGGAGCTGTGCAGATTGTGCCCAAAGCGAATGTCACATAAATGTAATCTACATCTTGCCGCTTGTAAACCTCTACTTGTTGTTGAGTCCGAGGCAACCTGCTGTTGAATACACTAGAAAATTACCGATAAACATACACGTTTAAAACGTTTTCAAACCCTATTCGGACCTTCCCCTTGTCGAACGCAGCCAGCTCCCAAGAGGATCTGGTATCCAATCCAATTTCCTGTCGAGGCTCCTGGAGACAATGTAGACAAGAACCTATTGCTTATAGCCAAGAGCACCGCACTGAAGAGACTGAATGGAAGATAGTAGCCCAGCTTTCCAACTGTCCAATCGTCAGCAATTCCCACTATTCCTGGAGGGTAAATGTACTTACCCAGTATTCCGGAGCCAATAGCAAGGAAAAGCCGACTCAAGATACTTGGAAGGAGATAAACACCACTGAGCGTCGGAGACACGCCCTTGACCCCCTGGAAGTAGATCGGTAGATAATATGATGTTGTGAACAGCTGGCTCATCAAGAAACCATACACCAAGCAACTCGACCACACAGGCCTCTTGCGGATCATCGAGAAGGGAATCATAGCCGCATCGCCCATACAGTAATCCCACGCTAGAAAAACGACAAATGTGGCGCCTGCACCGCAAAAGAGCCCGATGACGGTCGTACTGTCCCAGGCGAACTGATTGCCACCATACTAGAGAGTGAGTAGCAATTGGATGGCAGCCGGTGCAAAGATTGCGAAGTCAATAAGATCGAGCTCTGTCGGGAGCGTGCGGAGAACCGCGATGGCTTTGGGCTTGTGCATCTGCTCAGGGACTTTGACCAAAAAGAGCATCGCCGCAACGAAGCCACCGATGGGGAGGTTAATATAGAAGCCTAGTATTGGGTCGAATTAGATCAGGTAGGCAAGCATGGAATAGGACAGTGACCTAAACCACTGCCATGTCGTGTATTGTGCCAGTGCTCCTCCAATAAGGTTCCGATGACGAGACCAAGTTGCGCAACTAGTCCACTGGTGAGGTGACAATTATCGGCATGATGTAAGGACTTGGATCTTACCACCCATAACAAATCCAATTAGAGCTGACGCACTCTTTAGTTTCAACCCCTCTTCAGTAGATTTGGGAACATACCTGGCCGTTTTGGCTTCGGAACGCATCCAGCAATAATGGTGAAAGCACCGTTCTGGATCCCTGACGTCCCTATTCCTGCCACTGCTCGCCCAACAATCAACGTTTTCGAGGAGGTAGCCACGCCACAAAGGAAGGAGCCCATTTCAAAGATGGCGAAAAAGGTCATGAAAGTCCACTGGAGAGAGTTAGTCGATTCCCGGAGCGAAAAGTGATACTATGGAAATGCGCCTGCTGACTTTGGAGTCAAAGTTCACGTAGAATTCTCCCGTCAGCGGTTGAAAAGCAGCACTGATACCAATATCAGCCAGTTAGCTCGCAGCCGAAGTCAAGATAGTGTATGCACCTTCCCAGCTGACTTGCCTGTCCGCTTACTCTTTTAATTACGAAGCATCCCTGACTGAAGTCTGCAATGGCTGGTATCAATCGCGCCGTGGTGAGTATCAGAGCATAAGGTTCAGAACGCCAGCGAATTGTTGATTAGATGCTACAAGAAAAGGGACAGGGGATGGAGCTGGATGTAGGTGCCGCCATCAGGAAATTCGTCATTTAAATACCCAAATTTGACGGAGAAAGGGTGCCTGGATGTCGACGCTGGACCATTTGCACCGACAATCAATGTCTAGGCGAGTATATTTTACCAGCGTTGATAGGAAAGGAAGAGCAGTCAATGCGGCACTTACCTATCTTGCAGCTGGGTCTGAGATGTGGAACGCCGATTGGTGGAGCTTCGCTTCCACAAGCGATAAACGACAAACGACAAACGCTTTCCGCTTCCGTGAGCAAAGCAGCTGGCTCAGCTCAACTTTTTGCATATGCGAAACATATGTTCAAAAACAGTTCAACCCCGGATCAACATTTTGAATTTACCTAACTATAGTACATTTACAGCATATAAGAAGCATGAGCAAAGTATGGATTCCGTCCTACTTTGCCGCAATGCGGTCAGAGCGACGTGTGACGGCAGCGAGGACTGTGAAGTGCGTTAGCAGTGCATATGCGAAGCTTATGCTATGCTTACCTTTGCCCTTGACACCTGCGACGGTCTTCTTGAGGCGCTTGCTTGAGAGAGAACCTAAGAAAGAAATTTAGCAAAGCATATGCGATGCATATGAAGTACATACGGATTGACGAAGACAACGATGAGAACCTGAAGCGGGGGTGAGGATTCGGCTCGGCCTGGCATAAGGATATCATATGCTAAGCGATGTCTGAGCATATGCACAGCTGATGCTCTCTTGAGTGATGAACATAATTGCACGTTTAATTTTCGTGACCTCGCTTAATCCTAGATTCGGCATCGGCATATGCTTCGCATCGGGCTGGAATAGTTTCAACCCGACGTCAAAGTCTCGCATATGCGGGGCCCGTGCTGATTACAAACTTCGGCCCGATGCCAAACATTCCAGTGTTTCCGACCCCGGCTCAACTTTTCCAACCCCCCGACCAGCTGTACCCCCAAAGCAGCCTGTCTCACCGGCACGATGCGGGACTTACTAATATAGAGATCCTTTACGGTGGTGTAAAGCACGATCAGCTCTGCCAGTTGGTCATCCTCAGCACTTTCATGTGAGCGTCACTTCATTTTCCAGTCACTACGGAGAAGCCTTGTCTCAGCTCAAGACGCTACTCGACCTCCTTCTTGAAGAACACCACGACGGCATTAGAGACTTGCAACTTTGCTTAAAACATGGCTCCAAAGTACGCCAAGGACATGCCTGCGGGCTTTACCAACCGCATTGAGCGGGTTGCCTTCGTCGGGGTAAATTTAGCTGCCATTGTTTGCGCGACACTCTCCATATCCTCTGTTCACTCACTTCTACCACACACACATGCATACTAACTTGACACACAGGCGAGCGGCCAAATGGGCGAGCACATCGCCAAAGCCCTCGTCAAGACCGGCAAGCACACCGTCACCGCCCTGACGCGCCAAGGCAGCAAGAACGAAGTCCCGTCCGGCGTCAAGGCGATCCCCGTTGACTACAACGACAAGTCGACCGTCGTTGCCGCCCTGAAAGGCCAGCAATTCCTCGTCATCACTCTCGCCGCCACGGCTCCGTCAGACGTCCATTCCAAGATCGTTCAGGCGGCCGCCAAAGCCGGGGTCCCGCACATCATGCCCAACATCTTCGGCCTGGACCACTCCAACGAAGCTCTAATCAAGGAGAACCCGCTGAGCGCCGACTCCATGAGCATGCTCACCGAGATCGAGGCCGCTGGCTGCTCCTGGACCTCCATGATCTGCAGCTTGTGGTACGAGTACAGTCTTGCCATGGGCCCCCTCTGGTTCGGGTTTGACTTTGCCGACAAGAAGCTCACGTTGTACGACGATGGCACGACCAAGATCAACCTCACCACGTGGGAGCAGTGCGCGCGCGCCGTCGCCGCTCTGTTGAGCTTAAAGGAGCTGCCCGAGGATGCGAACGACAAGAGCCTGACGGTGAACACGTGGCGCAACAAGCCGCTCGTCATCTCCAGCTTCTTAGTCAGTCAGAAGGACATGTTCGAGAGCTGGAAGCGCGTCTCTGGTGATAAGGACTCGGACTGGACGATCGAAAAAGAGCTCAGCAAGGAGCGCTATCAGAAGGGCATAGAGGCGATGAAGAGCGCACAGGACCCCATGTCTGCGCGCATGGGCGCCGCGATGGCCTCGTTCGTCAGGGTGTTTTTCCCCAACGGCGGGGGCGACTACGAGAGCACGCGCGGTTTAGACAATGCGAAGCTTGGACTGCCCAAGGAAGACCTCGATGAGCGCACGGCTGTCGCCAAGGGAATGGTGGAGCAAGGATACGCGACCAAGGTGTTTGCTAAGGCCACCCAGGGGTCTTAGGACGGGAGAGATTCCACAAAAGGGTCCTTCTCGAGCAACCAATGAATGGGACAGGACCCATACTATACACTCCTTACCCCGGTATCACGATCGAAATGCTCCAAGGCCTATCCTCGAAGTCATGAACGAATACATAGAACGAAAATGCTAATCTCCGTCCCGTAACAGATGTGTTGTGGGAGTCCCGAATATAAGTCTAACTCTCAAAGTTCAAAGACGACTTGTCGAGACTTGATCTTGAGGATTCCTTTAATAGTCAAGCTACATGCAGCTGTGGAACGAATGTATGTGTGCGAAGCAATGCCAATACCCTGTATCACGTGACGTCCCATCGCCATGTTCTGACACCACTGTCACTCAGAAGATGATGAACTGAGACATGCGGTACACTGGACGGTGTCACTCAAGCTACCACGGAGTCCTCATTCAAGTCGAGAAGTTCCCTCGCCGAAACCCTGAAGCCAATCGTGTCGTTATCATAAGGTCATCATTCTCGTCTCTACGTCGAAAGCGCTATGCAGCCAACAATCCTACCCTCACCAATCTACACCCAACTACTCCTTCTTCCTAATATCCTTCCACCCCAACCCCCACGCACACACAAACGCCAACCCCCCGAACCCAATCCCTAAAATACATCACCGAGCCCACAGCCTTGCTGTACGCCCGCAACACCCCGGGCAACTGCTGCGCCGACACCAACGTCCTGATCATGCGCGCCTCGCCCGCGAACACGGCGTCGGCGCTGACGCCCGGCGCGTCCTTCGTGATCGCTGAGTGCAGGCTGTTGTTGAAGACGGTCTGCGCCAGCGTCAGGAAGACCGCGGCGCCGAGGTTCTGACATAAGATGAGGATTGCCATGGCGGTGGGGATGGAGGCACGCGGGACGGTGTTTTGGGTGGCGATGTAGGACTGCGAGACGTTAGAAAGAGCGATTTCTTTTGGGGTAACAGGAGGAAGGGAAGAAGACACGTACGCCGGAAGCCCGTAGGCGATGGTGGTTAGGACGGTTCCTGAGAGAACCCAGGGGAGGTAGTAGCCCAGCTTTTCGACTGTTAGGGGAGCGTGTGAGTAAGCGTGCCTTGCTTGACCCGAGATTCGACGTTGAAGGAGGAAGGTAGCCAGGAATACTTACTCAGCGTCCCGGACGACATAGCAAAGATGAGCTGGCTGATGATCGTCGGCAAGATGTATACACCGCTCTCAAGCGGAGTGTTGTTCTTGACGGCCTGGAAGTAGATCGGCAGGTAGTAGTGCTGGACGAACATTACGCTCATGAAGAAGAACATGGTTGCCGAGGCGGAGTAAATAACCCGCACTCGCAGCATCGAGAACGGCAGCAGCGCGTCGTCGCCACGGCGGTACTCCCACCCGAGAAACACCCCAAATGTGGCCGCGGCGCCCCCAAAAAGCCCGATCACCGTCGAACTGTCCCATGCGTACCGGTTCCCGCCCTACTGCAGCGCGAGGAAGAACATGATCGCCGCGGGCCACGACAGAACTAGCCCAATCAGGTCCATCTTTGACACTGCCTTGCCGAGCACCTCGCGCACGGGCGGCTTGGGCCTGACCTTCGGGACTCTGAGTAAGATCAGGAGACCCCCGACCACAGCGCCAATGGGCAGATTGATGTAGAAGCCTGTATGCATGTGTCTCGTCAAAATCCAACAAAACTCTCAGGAAAGCTCACGCCTAGCAGTGGAAGAGCCGGGGGAAAACATACACCAACGCCAAGTGGCGTACTCAGTCAGCGCTCCGCCGATGAGCGGACCACACGCCATGCCCACCTGTCTGAGCGACACGTTGAGACCTATGACCCGCGGCAGCCTGTGCGGCGGGAGTATGGCCGCCAGAATGGTCAGGAAGCCGTTCATCAGCCCGGAGGCGCCCAAGCCGGCGATGGCGCGCCCCACGATGAGCATGGGTGACGATTGCGCCGCGCCGCAGAGCGCGGAGCCCAGCTCCAAGGTGGCGAAGAAGACGAAGAAGGACCACTAGGGGACAAGAAGCAGAATACGTCAGCGATCGATAAGTGACAGGCTTAGAGAACGTTGTTGCTGACGACGACGACTCACCTTGGTCGGGAAAAACGTATAGATCTTGCCCGCCAGGGGCACGAACGCCGAGCTAGCAAGCTGGTACGCGCTGCCGTACCATCCCACGTCGAGCAGGGAGTCGAATTCGTCGGTGATCTGGGGGATCGCCGTTGAGATGATGGAGCTGTCGAGCATGACGAGAAAGTAGACGAGGGTGACCGGCAGGATGATCAGGGCGCGCTTGAGTCCAGAAATGTTCGGCTGCTGCTCACTGTTGCCTGTCTTGGCTTTCCACAAAGATGCTCCAGTCAAGCTCTCGGCAGAACCATAGTAGCGACCAGAGCTCTAGGACCATCTCCTTTTTTAATATCACGTGGAACGTGTGTGGATTTAAGTCTCTAAGAACCCGCTATGGTCTTCCTTTGGCAGTGAACAGTCCAATGCAAGACAGTCATTGACAGCTGCAGTGTTCACATATCATGGCCGGTCTGGCTAAGCTGGACGACCTAGAGGCTAACCGAGTGGCCCTTCAACTCCCAAAACACGAAGTAATACTCTCATCACTGAACAATGGTTGGCATCGCAGGGCCAATGAGGGCCACAGCAAGGATGCTTCTCGCTCAACAACGTCACACTTGCCCAAATAACGTGCGACCGTAGCCGTTCAGCATCCATATGGTCTGACATTCTCATCGACAACCTAGCCATTCGCTGAAGTGTGTGCGGATGAGTCGCACCTAGCTCCTTGAAGCTGGTTTCAATCACCTGCAGATCTAGAATTTCAGCTTCTGCCTTCTGATCTTGTGCCCAGTGATTATGTGCAAGAGTCTCCAATGCTCTGAGCGTTCGCCAATGGCCTTCCCCAAGAACCTTCGTCATGGGCCGAACCACTTGGGCAAGCACTATCTCGGCTTCTTCGTATCGCGTTTCTCCTTGGTAAATACACGCAAGTCGCAAGATGCTAGTCAATGTGACTTCGTGTTCCTGGCCCAACAGTTTCTTCTCGGCTGCTATGACCTGCGTGGTCAGATCTTCAGCTTCTGCCCACCGCTCTTGATGTATGTAAATGTCTGCTAAGGCGGCCATGCTTGCTGCCGTTGCAAGATGGTCAGTTCCTACTATTCGTATGGCAGTTTGTGTAGCTTTGACGCGAAGTTCTTCGGCATCTGCTCTCCCTAGGGCCCAGAATGTCCTCGCTAATGTCATCATACTGACCAAAGTCATGAGGTGATCTTCTCCAAATATGGCTTTCATCTTGGCCATGGCGTGCATCGCCATTCTTTCGGCTTCCTCCCATCGTTCTTGCTTTTCGTATATCTGCGCTAACAGTAATACATCCTTCAGCGTATCGGGATGCTCTTCCCCAGACATCTGCTTCCTTCGTTCCACAACATGCATTTGCATCTCTGCAGCCGCTGCCCATTTTTCTTGGAGAAGCAATGTCAATGCTGCGTTATGATATTCTATCAGCAGAAAGGTATAGTTTTCAGGTTTATGATAATTTGCTTCTAGAAGTTCCAATGACAGCTTTTCGGCTTTCTCATACAGTCCTCGGCGACGTAACATGGCTGCGAGTTGTGACTTCAGAATAGTCACGAGCTTATGGTTAGATCCTAGAGCAGCCGTCACATCCGAGATTTCATCCCGATACTCCAACTCAACATTTTCTTGGCTGTGGTGCGCGGGCAGCGTCTCTTCAATAATGATCATTTGTGCTTGACCTTCCCGATCCAATGTGACATATGTGCTGTCCCCTAGACCAGACTTCTGCTCTTCAAGTCTGAACAGAATAAGGTCATAGTAAAAGTCCAGCCTGTGTTCCTTAATACTCCCCAAGATTTGGTGGGATCGCTTCGTGTCTCTTGCTATGCCGAAGCCGATTTCATAACAAAAGGCGCACTGAAGTAGTCGATTTTTGGCCTGAATATCTTCGTCTTGGCAAAGTTTCAAATCATGTGCCATTCTTTGTACAAAAGCATCGGCTACATGTAGCCTCACACGGTAATCGAATGGGTAGAATTGCCGCATCGACCGTATGACCTATCTCAAAGTCAGGTCTCAATTGTCATCAGTGAGAACTTGATCTGTACTTCAAAATTCATGGCCTTGACGGAGAGCACGGGGAACTGTTGTTCGGTATAGATGTCGGCGGCAAATCTATATATACTTACTTAGTATTATTATAAGAAGGGACGAAGAAAGCTTGTACTTTTTTGAAGCGAGAAGGCAAAATAAGTGGTTGAAATCAGGCGATCGACGGGTCACATCGTCAGTTAGAGTTGCATTGAAGAATTCGACTAGGCCTTTAGATGAATCCATTGGTGCAGATTCGCATATATGACGGGCAAGGGACAAAGCTACGGAGGCTCTACTCAAGTTGGCGAAATAGCGATCTAAGTCCTTTCGTTTTCTGTAGCTTAGAACCCATAAAACGAGCATCCCGAAAGAGAACGCGTCCATTTTCATCGCTTGCTTTGGCGCGACTCCACGATGATGCCACTCTGGAGCTACCCAGGGCCGAGACATGGGCATTTGGACCAAGTCTGATGGTGCAGCGTATTGAGTGGAGTATCCAAAGTCTGCTACTCTCGGGGTATATTGCGCTGGGCTGTCTTCGAAGACCAACACATTTTGAGGTTTGATGTCACCGTGGATGATACCTAACCTGTCATGATTGATCAGATTTCAGAAATTTGTAATGGCAACATACGGTAGGAATGCATTTCTGCGACTGCTTTTGCAATTTCAGAACAAAGCCTAAGTCTCTCCAAAAAGCTCAGCTGTCCACCCGCACCATGCGCCATGAACCTATGTAGGTCACCATGCTTCGTCTTCTCAAAAACAAGAACCGGGACAATACCACCCTCGCTTTTGAGAATTGGTTCTTTTCGGGAGACATTTTGCCCTTCTTTGGAGAGGACTTCCCAACAGATCCCTTCGAGATGGATGATGTTAGCATGTCTGCGGATAGTGGGAGAGCCCAGGATGGAAATCTCAGCGATCAAAGATGGTAGTATCCGACTTTCAAACTCGTCGATATCAAAAGAAGACATGAACAAGGGCCGCTTGAAAGCAAAGCTCGTCTGCAAATTCATGGGATTTTGTCGTATCTCAGCTGTTGCGCCCCGGCCGATCTGATCCAGTGCCGGCTGCCAGGTGATGGGGAGGAAATCGATACCATATTGTTGAGCAACACCAAGAAATGTGGTCAAATCAAAGCGAAGATCAGCCTTTGTGGGAGTGGCAGATTCGAAACGTGATCCAGAAATCGAGAACTGGAGCGTCGTCATGGACAGCTCTCAAAATGCTGGGTAAATGGCTAAGGAACAAAGTTGGTGCAAGAGTTGAGGATCGTGCGGGCTACGACGGCGCTTTCCCTTTTTGTCGGCGGCTGAAATCCTGCGAGGGAATGACCGGCGATTGGTCAGCCTTGCGATCCCCTACTTCCAGGCGCTTAGAGTAAGTTAGGGTAGATATGAATCACAGGTTCCTCTATGTCTGGTGGTTGCTCTAAGTAGAAGGCTCCTAGAAGACGCCATTGCTGATGGGCCATGATGGAAGGTTTTGTACACATAGTGCACACGTGAGGATGCTTCCAATCAGTTATCTAATCAATTATCTAATTAACTAAATAAGTAAACGAATTATTGACTATGTAAAATGCTTGGTAGAGAGTTTGGTAGAGAGTCATGAAGGGAGTCATGAAGGGAGTCATGAAGGAAGTCATGGAAGAAGTCACGAAGGGTGGTGAGTAGAGGGTGAGCATATAGGTATTACAGTCTATCATGGCTTTAAAAGGCAGGCCGTTCATGTTTGTGTGTATGTAGCAGAACATCTTGAGTAGTCTCTCTGCCTTGACGAGTTGCCAGCAATGAGCTGATAAAAGGACTAATCCAAAATTAGAAAGTCCTGGGTCTTTGTAAGATCTCGCTTGGTTTATTATTGATTTAAGTGCCAGCACACGAGCGAATGTTAACAAAGGGAAACTCATTTTCAGAGCGAGAAATTCGCTAGATGCTCTTCTACGGTTTGAATAAAGTCATAGCTCGCAGATTCAGTGGCTATGTATCCTTCGTCTGGTATCTCAGATTCGATTTCTCCCTTTAAACATCTCTCAACAAGCTTCCGGTATGTTTTTCCGACGTAGAAGTCAAGTTGTGGTATATATCTTTGCATAATATAATCGGAAAGTTCCTCAGGCCTCAAGCGTTCCTTTCCTTTTGTCAAGCTGCTCAAAGTCCACATTCCAACTTCAAGAAGGACAAGACCGAGGCTATAGTAGTCGAACTCGGCTTTATATCTTATCCGGTCGCGTTTCTTCAAGTATTCTGGATGGCAGTAGTCGGCCACTTCAAGCTCAAGCTTATTGCTGAATGAATTTGGATCATCTGGGCGGCTGTAATTGAATCCGATAATATGTGGTGGCGGGAAATTCGTTGGAAAAGACGATGACTGCGGAAGTGAGAAGACGATACTGAAAGATGAGATGTTCTTGTGCAACCACTTGACCTTGTGGATTCTCGCAAGTGCAGAAGCTAGCCGCTTAGCAAGAAGAAGCCGTGCCTCAAGTGCCGGGCGTTTCTTTTCAGTGGTTTCCATGTACTTTCTCAATGTGTATATTTCAGGTCTCCGACCTTCCGGAGCTTCGGATTGGCCGGGTAGGTGATGAGCTAGCACAAAGGCTCGGTTGTGCGGTTCGTGAAAGTATCCGATTGGTGAGAGCAGTCTCATATCCTTGTCCAACCTGGAGCATGTACGCAAAAGCTCCGTAACTGCTCCAATTCGGTTGAAAAGCTCGTCACCAACGGCATTAACCCAGCGCTCATCGTACTTGATTCTTTCAACGAGTGTCCGGATTGGGGGTTTGCCTTCAGCACGCAATTCTCCAATTTCGAAATGATCAAAAGACTTCTGCGAAATCCATGATACAGAATGAAGTTGCATCCTCCTTCCGTGACCATCCCTTGGCTTTTCGTAAAGACGATACATCTGCCTCACAGCAGCCAGCGTGCCAATGGCTCGGTGTTGGGACTTCTCGTCGAAGGTTTCCCTGACGACTGTGAGGCGATCCAGGTCATCTGTACTCACCAGTTTCTGTTCTAGCCGACGGTTTATAATGATTTGCAAATTGTGTGGTAAGGCTTGTATCAAACCATCGTTAATTATCCGGAGCCTAACAACTCTGGCGTGGAAGTCCTCTTGGGGCTCTATTCTCAATATAGCTTCGGCTCCGATGCTTGATAGATTTTCAAAATTGCGGACAAAGGCATCGTCCGCTGTTAACGCGGGCTGTGCCATAGATCCCGGCATTGTAGGATTTGACAAGCCCATGATGTCTACCCAAAGAGCAAAACGATCTCTTTCGACAAGTAGGTCAAGCTGGGTCCTTTCAGCAACCATGGCATCGAAAAAATTATCCACATCGTCGAATTTAGACTTGAGAGCAAGGCAACGCAACCGCTGTGTAACCTGATGTGCACTTGGACGATCGTCAGGATCAATATGTAGCATTTCATGGACAAGTCCAATTAAGCCACTGACAGCGGGACTTGCTTCTTTCTTTAGCCTAGCGAGCCATGCTTCGAGTCCCTTGTTGGGGTCTCGACCGGCGTGAAAGGTGCAGACAATCAGGGTTCCAGCCAATGTAACTTTGCGGGCCTTTTCGAAATTACTGACGCCTTCACGACCTTCCATCATGTACGTTACGAGCTCAGCCAGGATACATCCAAGAGACCAAATATCACTTTTCCGTCCAACTTTTCCAGGCTGAAAGCCACGCTCGGCGTCCTCACATTCTGGAGCTAGGTAGCGATTGTCCCCTTTCTTCCACGGGGTATTTGACCCTTCTGTGATCTCCTTTAGGTTTGAAAGTCCAAAGTCTGCCAGCAAGAATTTACTATCTTGAATCAGAATATTGTGGGGTCTGAGATCGTGATGACAGCCAATGAGTTCAACCTCCAGTTCCTCGTAACTAAAGTAGTGAAGCTTCTTCAGGGCAAATACGAGGCCACAGAGCGCAAAAAGGTAATCGTGCTCAAATTGAAAGTTCGAAGGCTTTTCATTCTGTAGCAGCTTCCTAAGATCATACTCAGCGACTGGAAAGATGAGGCTGTGTACACCACAGTATGTGTAAGATCCAAGCAGCTCGATAATATTTGGGTGATCAAGACAATTAAGAAAAGAGAGCACTCGACATTCGCGCTCAAAGTCATTGGAATTCTCAGGATTCGTGGCTTTCAACTCCTTTCTCACAACAACCAAGTCCTGCAGAAAAATTAGAAACGATATCCTTGTATAATTTTCGGTGACTCATAGAGCGTCGCACAGAGCGCTTTGCACTGCTAGCAGCAACACCGTGGCTGTAGTGTAGCTCAATTTTGAAAATATTCCCAAAGCCTCCCTCTCCATGGACCCAGGATCCCATGAAGGGAAGAACTGTCCTTTCATGAAGGCAGCGATGGCCAGCACGGCGTCTGAAAACAGGTGCCGTGAACTCCCATTGTTTGTCGAAGAAGTCAGCCGCATCAGTCCTTGACAGAATTCTTTCGAGGTCAGCCTTAGTATTGAACGGCAGCCTCGAGTCCAAATTCGCCCTCTGGAGCTGATCGCTTCTGATAAAGGAAATGATCCGATCCGCTTTGTAGATTGTTACTAGAATAGCAAAAGTCTTTTTGCCCCCTTTTTTGATTAATTCAATAGCTTCATTCTCTCTGTGTAGCTGGGACTTGGAGTCTCTCAAGGCTGCTCTGATTGATGCAAGAGCGCCTTCGGGCACAAATGATGATCGACGGTCTGCAGTTTCGCAGCGAAGCGATTGTATATCTTCTCTTAGCGCTTCCATCGGTGGTCAACATTCTACTACTATCCAGATGATGTCCAACAATCAGAGCCAGGAGCTTGCATAAGTGATACGTCAGGCGACAAGTCTTCATCAGGCTGAGAACTCCAGTAATTTGGCCATTTGGAGAAGGTATTTAGCGCCCTGTTGCCTGATCGCCTAATCATAACTAAATAACTTCAAGCTCTGTCTAGCGGCCCAAAAGTGAAACGCCTTGTTTTCTAAAGCACCAGTCGTTGTGCGTAGAGGATTCTTAGTGTGGTGCAAAGGTGTAGAATTTTACTACGGGGCGTGTGGAACTATCTATTGGAGGGCATCGGGCCGAGATCACATGATCCTAACACCAATAGAGTATTTAGGGAATGTTCATAATGTTCCTTCCAGCCTTCCAGGACCCGCCAAGTAAAGTACAATCAGAGACTTGGTGTTGCCGACACGCCTTCCTTCTCAATGCCCTTCCAGCAACCACCCAACTTATTAAGCAGTATTCTAGTGGCCACGTTAATCCTCCTTTAAAAGTTTTATCTCCTCCTAAGGATTAGAGAAAGGCTTAGCGAAGTGAAGAAGACCTAGAAATACCGCCACAGGCATACCTGCGTCAGCTTCCGAGGCGCCGTCAGAACAAAATTTTCGCCTTTCTCCTGTTTTCGTTAGGAAACAAACTTCAGATGAGGCTGACAACTTACCTCAACTGTATAGCTTCCTTTTGGAAACAGTTGCTTTAGCAAGTTGAAAAGTTTTTGCTTGTTCGCGTATCGGGTGTCAATTATCTGATTCTCCATTTTGTCGCGCATGAAATTGCCTGATGACAGGATAGCTGTCAGAGAGTGACTGATGAATGCGAGGGTTTTATTGCTCAGAAGGGGCTGTGGTGAGGCTCATGGTGCGGGACGACAAAGCTGCGTTGCCAGCACATCATGCATGCCATGGAGATGCAACCTATCATCATCGACAATTCTAAGTCTTCTTGACTCTACTTCTCACGGGTGAAACCAAGAGGATTTGCAGAATTTCCTTGCTCGAAGCTGCACAATCCGGGAATGCCTTCTATTGCGTGTGAGGAATACCCAATCGGGCTTGCGACCTTGCCTCTCGTCGGCGAGGATAGAACGTGCTACCGCGAACGCCTCTTAAAGGACTCTTCAAGACTTTTCAAGAATGATGAAACTGACATCGAGGTATTGCAATGTAACGAAGAAGACGAACGTAAGTATCGAAATACATCAATCAGCTATGTTCATCGTCGCGTCTTACTGACAGACTCGAGATGTCCAATCCTTCAAACTGGATCATGGAGCCGCTGTTTCCGATTTCCTCAAGGTTAGCGTCCTGGTAAAATTATTGTTGCGAACTGCTTGGCTGAATGATTGTTCCAGAAGGTAGGAAAGATGCCCAAAGATTTGTGCTAGTAGGAGCCATGTCAAGAAAGCACGTTAGATTGGATCCGGTTTGACGGTCGTCTTAGCATACTCAGACAGGAATTTTCCTGGGACCAATTCAGTATCACTCTCGAAGTTTTCCAAATGCTTCTTGGCTTTCATCAAGTCTTCGCGCCGTTCCTTGACTGCGTACATTCGTTTGGTTTTAGAACAAGCGAGGATGACGGTATATGGAACGGCTATCGGCGTTCGACTCAGCCTGTTGCGGCGGAGCGAGGATGTAGGTCACGCGACCCATATCGGAGGTCGCGCGACCCCTCCGATCATCCGAAGCTAAGACACACGCTAACGCCCGAGCTCATACATAGATTTCAGGATCGCACAAACCATTACTCTTACAACCCACAAACCATTAATAAATCATTAATCATTGCAATGCCGTCAATAAAGGAAACAGACGCATATGTCGCATATCAGGCCTTGAAAACAAGGCCTGATTGGCACCCATCATGGGTGAAAAACGAAGTGAGTAAAGCTCTCATTGTGACATGAATTAATCCCGAATTAATCGAGGATTAATTCGAACTGCCTTTGTATTTCTGAATTCATTAATGAAAAGAAAAATAGATTGATCATTTACTGATATGTGATTAATCATTGATTAATCACGATGATTGAAAAAAGAGTTAAAAATAGAAAGAATTAATCAATGATTAATATAATACTGATTGCTGATTGATATTGAATTAATAGCAGGGAAAAATTGTCATCATGTCGAGAAAGATATTTTGTCGATATCAAGATGAAGATGATAGCATTTGTGAGAATAAGATAAGTGATTTATCAATCTTGAATTAATAGATTATTGATAATTCATCAATTCACAGCGAAAGCATACGTTGATGAGTAATTTATGCAAGCATGTGAATGAGCATGAAGAGAATGTTGTGATCGTTATGACGACAGATGACATCAGACAAGCGAATTTTGACATCTACGTTCGTGAGTAATATATGATTAATATGTAATTGATCAATGATTAATCAATAATTGATATAGAAAACTTCAAGCGTCTGATATATGAGTCAGTATCAGGCATGTCTGAGAAGAACGTAGCTGAAACTGCTGAAACTGCTGAAACTGCTGAAGCTTTGACTTCTTCTGTTTCAATGCTTGAAGAAGTCAAGCAAAAAAAAAAAAACTTTCTCAAGTCTTGTGTAAGAAGAACGACACTGTTGCGAGCGTGTCTTGTTACTCTAAGTTAATCTAACATAGATTGTGTCAGACTATCATAGACTAGTACAGAGCTGATGTTGACACGCTAGTAATCTAGCGCGCCTTCGTAAGTATAAGATTCTTGACGTGTTTCATCTTCTTTCTTCTTTAGCTTTGAACTTTTAGTTAGAATACACTCATATGATTCGCTCTATGCAGATTCATAACATTAGTTCAAAGCTCATTATTCTTGCTATTGACGTGTAGACGATATAAAAACAAGCTACATAACTCAAATCAGAAGTTGAACTCAGAAATTTCAACAGCAGAATCAGAACTCAAACTCAGAAAGCTTAATAAAAATCAGAAATTTCTAAAGAAGAATCTTGATTTGAAATCAGAAATTTCAATAGAATCAGAATCAAAGAACACGAACGCGTTGCTCTTGATTAACTTTTTATTGAGCTTGTCATCAGAAATCAGAAATTTCAGCAGTACTTGAACTCAGAAAGTTTGATAAAGTAACATCAGAATCTCTCGATCAGCAATTTTCTACTCATATCATGACTAGAAGCTCAGAATCAGCGAGCATTGCTCACTATGATCTTTAAAATGCTAGAAGAAAATCACTTCTATCACAAAATCGAACAGCATCAGAAGAAGACACGAATGCGTCGTCAAATACAGAAGAAGAGAACATAAATGTGTTGCTTTTTGATCACGAAATGATCAAGATCAGCATTAGCACTGAATTGAATGCTTGAATAAACATTCATGAAGCAGACGACATTGTTGTCTTTATCAAGTACATATGTTAACAGCATGACATCGAGATCAAGATTCACAATGACATGATTCAAATGTTAGAAGATGTCAATGAGATAAACATCATGTTGAAAATTACGCAGACGCGTCTGCAGAAAAAAAATAGAAACAAGAACATGATTATACATCATTTAAAAGCTGCATCAAGTTGACAAAGCACTTTGATTTCTGAAGATCAATCTTCAAAGTCAATTAAGTTACTTGACTCATTTTTGTTTGAAGATTCATCGCAAAATGTAAACAATTGACTATCACGAATGCAAAATAAGCTGAAGATAAACAAAAATCACTTTTCTATCAAAGAGTTGAAGATTGTTTACATCAAAAGTCAAGTCAGTGAAGCTGCAATCAAGCATATAACATCATGAATGAGAGACACGTTTCTGAATCTCTTTCTAGAAGTTGAAGAAGTACTATCGATCATTAATAAAATGTACAATGATCTCAATCATCATCACACGACTCAACTGTTAGAGATCAACCTAGAGCGAGTCATAGAGATGTCATTTAACTAATAAATAAATGCTAAGAAAGAAAAGTATCTACAGAAAAGAACTCAATTCTTATATGTGTATTTCTCAGCTCTATGCTAGACTTGATTGAATTGACATCTTACACATATGATGCAGAGTTTCAATGATATCATCTCTAGATCAGATTTTCACTAGACTCGATTAGAATGAAATCAGATGAAGACTAAACAAAGAATAAACGAAGACTAGAATTGTAACATTACTCTCTTTCTTCAACAATTCATGTTTGCATGAATGTAGTTTCTTAGTGCGCTTTTCTTGAATATCTGATATGAAATTCATCAATCATCTCTTGAGCATTCATAAACTCGTTGTCGTCAGCGTTATATCAGTTGAGATCATTGTCATAGCTCTTTCATTTGATTTGATATTGAAGTTGTCTTCGATATCATCAAAAGTTCAATATATTGTTGATTTTTCATTCATCTTCATCATTTATCACTATTGATCTTGAAAATTCATTCTTTTGATCAGACAGAGAGTCATCAACGACAGAACGAAGAAGCTCTGAATAAAATACGTCATGTATACACATAGTCTCTGATAGTTTCAACTTATAGAATGAGTCAACAGACTCAGTGATCTGAAATGAGTCGAGCATCTTGTCATTCAATTTTTTGAAAGATCTCGCTGTAACGATGTTTCATTCGTTCAGAAACATCTTTGATTTGATTTCATAATTGATTTTCTTTCTATGCTTGTTAATTTGATTCATCATTTGCTCTCATGTTTTGATCAGAGCTTTGCGAGCGAAAATCAGTGTCTTATTCATGTGATTAAATATATCTTTGACTTGAGCAATCTGCAGACGTTCGCGAATGCTTTCATACTCAATGATGTCAGAGTTGAAGCTCATACAAGAGTGAAAGTTCTTGTTCATGAAGAAGAGAGTCAAGAAGATGACTGAAGACAAGACGTTATTGTCAACAAACTCGATCATGAATAGTCACTTGAATCAGTCGTTCTGCATGTATGAACAGAAGAAACGAAAATATCGCTCAACATTTTGATTGACTCATTCGCTTTGATCGTTGATCTGAAGATGATAAATGATGAACAATCAAAGAGAAATGCTCAGTCGTTTGCAAAGAAACTTTCAAAGAATGAAGATGAACTGAGAATCTTGATCGAATACAATGAAGCTTGATAGATCGTGAGTTTGATATACTCATTGAAGCAACATTTTCGCTGTCTTTTTGACTGTGATATCTTCATCATCAATGATGCAAAAGATATAATGTCTTTCTTTCAACAATCTGCAGATGACAGTCAGAATAGCGTTGTAGTCGTACGAATCAAATAGATTGATAATGAAGTTCATGACTATGTTCTGTCATCGCTGTTCAGATATAGATAGAGATTGAAGCAAGTCATTTGATTTATTTCTTGATATCTTTGAACGTTGACATATGTAGCAGTTTTGAATATATTGATCTATCGTTTTTCGCATAGAAGATCAATAATAATTTCGCTTTATGATCTTCACTGTTCTAAGAATTTCAGAATGATCAATCGATGACTGATCATGTACTTCACGAATCAGATTCATTTGTAGAAGTTCATTGAATGAAACTCATAGCTGACTATCATGAAACAAGATTTCATTCTGAGTTCAACAATTCTTTAATTTGATATCTTCATATTGTGCTTCGTCTCTTGCTATTGCTTCGCGAAGTAGTGTACAATTGTCGTCGATTTCATTCACATCAAGAACTTGTTTATAAATTGATTGATCATTATTCTTCTTTAAATCAATGATCTTCATTCAATTTAATGTCAGAATAGTAGTTCTTTAATATTGAATGCGTTCATCGTTGAGATCTCTAGACACGAAGTCAGCTCAACAAGTTAATGCATCGATCTTAATGTTCTGTTTGTCAGATCAATACATTATCTTGAAGTTGAAGTCAGCTAGCTTCTGAACTCAGCGCATCTGTCGTTGACTCAGCTTCTTGTCTTTCATCAATGAGATGAGCGCTTGATGATTGATGAACATTTTGATAGAAATGTCAATCAGCTTCAGTTCAAGTCATCAATGTTCAAAAGCTTGAATTATGATCAGCAGTTTCTTATCGTATATCTTGTAGTTGCATTCAGCAGAAGACATGTTCTTGCTATAGAAGACAATCAAATGTAGAACATCTTCGTCATCATATTGAGACAGAACTTCATCGTTGACGTAGTTGAATGAGTTAATTTCAAGAATGAAATCGTGAGTCTGATCAAAGTGATGAAGTATAGAAGTCTCAGTCATACATCTTTTCATGTGATTGAATGCAGTTTGACAGACTTTGTTTCATTCAAATATGATCTTCTTTTGAATGAGTTGAATCATTGAACGAACAATCTTCGAAAAGTTCTTGATAAAGCGTTGATAGAAGTTGCAGAAGTTAATGAATGATTGAATCTGAGTGAGATTATTGAGAATAAATCAATTCACTACTGCTTGTATATTTCGTGAATTCATCTTAAGTTTCTCGATTGACATCAAAAGTTCTAAAAAGATGGTTTTCTGAACATGAAACTTGCATTTATCAATGTTTATCTGTAGATCAGCTTCTCGTAGTCTATTCAAGACAATCATACATGTTGCTTATGTTTCTTCAAGATCTTGCTGTAGATGATAATGTCATTTAGATAGATCTGACAAAACTGATGAAGATATTTGAACAGCACGTCGTTCATATAGTGTTGATAGAACATTGATTCGTTGATTAATTTGAAGAGCATTACATGATATTTGTATGAGTCGAAGAAGATGATAAAAATAGTCAGATTTTCGCTATCTGAATGCATTTGCAGTTTATTGAACGCGACAATGAGATTCAATCAAGTCAGATATTTGCTTTTTTGTATACGAGTGAAAGTCTCGTCTATCAAGAGCAAAGAGTAGCGATCTCGTTTGATCAAAGCATTTAGCTTTCTGTAGTTAACGCAGAAACGCAGACTTTCGTCTTTCTTTTCAATGAACAAAATGAGCGAGACGTATGATGCAAAGCTGAAGAAAATGAATTCTTTGTTCAGATGTTTAATCAGATACTTCTTTATCTTCTAAAGCTTGTGATTGAACATCTGATATAGTTTGCTTCGCAAGAACATTTCTTCATCAATCAACTTAATTTTGTGATCATAAAAATAATGCAATGATAGCTGATTGATCATTGCTCGATCAAAGACATCTAAATAGTCGTGATATTCAGAGAAGAGTTTGATCTTGACTTGCTTGAGAGCTTCAGTGTGAGAAAGCTCATGCAGATTCACTTCTTCAGACTTGTTTTCAACTGTAGTTATGAGTCAATCGATTTTCAAGATGATAACAGCAAAGATCTTGACATCTGATCATTTGACTAACATTTTATATGTCGCTGTTTCTATTATTGCTATGTTTATTGAGTCGAAAGAGAATGAATTCAGACTGAACGTTGATTTAGAATTTTTGACGTTAGTTAAAGTCGCGTCATGCGATTTTAACTGTTCAATTAGTTTAACTGTCTTCTCATTGAACTGACTGAAAGAGAGTGATTTCAGACTGAATTGAGATGTAGTGAAAGATCTTTTCAGTATATAAGTAGAAGTTAAACTCTTCTGCTTCGTGATTATCTTGTTGCTTGTGAGTAGAACAATTGATTTCTGACTAGAAGTGAAATTCGAAAATTGAAGAAAATCAATTCACATATTAATTACTAGATTGATTTTGTTCATTCATGTTTTTTCAAGAATCATTTGATGTTGATCTAATTGAATGATCAACATAAAAGCTGTGTCAATTGTATGATCTTGAACAGTCAGGTTCAAATAAATGACATGAGTAATGAGTTTCTTAGCATAATGATCGTCAAATTCTCGAATTGACTTCGCTTTAATCAAAGTCAGAGACTCAATTTGCAACTAATCACAAACAATCTGCGCAATCACTTTATCAATGAATGAATAGTCAGCAGCTTCGATGTCAATTAATGACTTCAATGAGTAACTAATTTCATTGCTAGAAAGTACACATTCAGTAGTCAAAGATTCAGAAGCAAAAGAATCATCTGACATGCTTGTCGTTGAAGAAATTAACACATCTTTCATCACGTCTTTGATGAAAGTCTCTAGTTTTTTGCCTCGTTATTCTCGAAAGACATTTTCTCATTCTCTTTATTCTTCAAAATGATGATTTCATGTAGACGAAGAATGAATGCATAAAATGTTAAAATGTTGATCTTGTTCTGAGAGCAGTTCTTGAATAAGTGATCTGAAGTCTTGCAGATATAGCAGACGATAGACAATCTGACTGACTCAGAGGTAGAAAAGATAGTCGACTTGACATATTCAATTATCAAAGTCATCATTGCTGACAATGAAGTAGCAACGCATTTATCAGATACGATAGTGACTTTGACAATGACAGTGCGAAGCTGACTGCGTAGCTGATAGTTGACTCGCTGTTTATTATTCACACTCTGAAGAAAGATTCTTAAGTGAATGAGCGAAGTAAAGTTCTTTGAACAAACTGATAAAGCGTTCTGCAAGCAATTATTAATCTTATTCTGAAAATCATTTATCAGAGTGCAATCGTCATAATCAAGATAGCTGAATAGCTTCATAAAGTTGAAGTAAAAGACATTGAAAGACTTGTTTGCTTGTCTCAGAGCGTTGTACTTGCAACAACACTTTCGATTTCTATTCAGTTCATTGTATATTTCTTTCAGATGTTCAAATAGCTCGTTGATCGAGATGTATGAATGCAAAGCATCATGTTGATGTTGAGCAAAGATGTGCTCAGCAGCATCATCTTCTAGTCTAGATATCACATAAACAATACAGATATTCTCATTATCGAAGTGATTGACATTTGTCTGAAGCTTGTCGTTTATCTTGATTCTTCAGCTGTTTCATGTTGATTCATCTTCATCAGTGAATATAGATGAATTTGAAAACTTGAAGAACTTGTAATGATCATTGTCGAATAAAGTAGATGACTTTCGTCGAGTATAGTTCTTGATAGAAGCTTGAGATTTCGTAGACTGTCAAGATCGAAACTGATTCGCTGAACGCTGTTTCTTTTTTAGACTCAAGACTTTCTCTTGTAGTTTGACAATAGTCTCTTCTTGAGTGTTTATTGTCGTTTGATTGATCTTTAGCTCATCAAGTCTCTTGATGTGATTGACTTGAACATTGATTCATTGCTCATTGAGTTTCAAAGTCATGTCTCGTTGATCTCTTAGCTCGATCAGCATCTTGATGATCTCGTCTGACTGATCAATAGCTCATTGACGAAGTTGTTAACTTGTGTTGATGTTTCATGAGATAGCAACATTCTGAGATTTCGCTGAAGCATTGAAAGAAATAAGAAAAACTCGTTTACTAGCAATGCTTCTAAGCAGATGAGCTGTTCATAGCTCAACTGATTCAGAGTCGCATGTCATTGTAAGAAAGATAAGAGTAGATTTGATTGTAGTAAGATTAAGTGATTGATTTGATAAATTTAAGTAAATTTGCAGATGTGTTTTGATGAAAGTAATTCAAAGAATCTCTTGCGAATTTTCTGAATAAACGAAGTAGGTTATTTCATATCGTTTACACGTTGATAGCAGAGTAGTTGATTAGCATTTATCTACTGTTAAAAATCGGCTTAAAGCAAGTCATAGAGATGTCATTTAACTAATAAATAAATGCTAAGAAAGAAAAGTATCTACAGAAAAGAACTCAATTCTTATATGTGTGTTTCTCAGCTCTGTGCTAGACTCGATTGAATTGACGTCTTACACATATGATGCAGAGTTTTAATGATATCATTTTTAAATCAGATTCTTGCTAGACTCGATTAGAATGAAATCAGGCGAAGACTAGATGAAGAATAGATGAAGACTAGAATCATAACATCAACAACAGTACTTGAAGTTGTATCAGAACAAGATCTTCTTTCATGAATTTTGAATGAAATTTCAGAGATTTAGCGCAGAACTAAAATATAATAACGAGACTTTACTAGATGATCTTCAGCATAAGATCAGCTCAGATCTTCAGCGAGCAACGCTCAATAAACAAATCACGAATTTGAATGAGTTTGTTAACATCTGCATGCAAGTCGATGTTAAATTGACTGAATTGAATGCTCAATCAGTCGTCAAAGCATTGATAACTCAAGCTGCTCAATCTGTCTCTAGCACATTGACTGCTCAACTCACGTCATCAGTTTCTTTGTGAAAGAAATTCAGAAGATTGAATCTCGATTCTATTCAGAAAGAGTTGTTTAAGAAAGAACTTTGCTTCAAATGCAAGAAGTTAAAACATAAAGCATATGATTGCTTCAAGACAACTCAAGTGCATGAAATCATTGTGAATTCAAAAAATGATCTGTCTTCGTCAAAGTAGTGACTGAAAGCAATATACTCATATTTTGTTTCATCAGCATGTCTGACAATTCATTTAATTTCAAGTCGTTCACTGTTGATGTCATCTTGAGTAGTCTAGAAAAAATATTCAAATCTCTCGCTCTGATAGATATTAAAGTCATTGACATGACTTTTATTGATGAATCTTTGATGTCAGAGTTATGTGAACACTTTGATATTCAATCAATATTGTTGTTGAAATCAAAGTTGATTCAATCATATGATGAAATTTCTGATCAAAAGTTAATTACACATGCTTTGTATACATTGATCATGATACAAGAACACAAGAATGAAATGATGTCTTTATTAATAACTTGTTTAAGTTAGCACAAGATAATCATTGAAAATCTTTGATTGAAAAGAAATCAAATTTTGATAAATTCTACAAATGATTGATTAATATCATTGTTGAAGATTTGAACATTGAAATCTGTTGTTTTAAAAGCAAGCAGTCAATCAGCATTTCACAGATTTGAGTCAAGTAAAATCTGCAAAATGAAATGAAAGAACTTGAACTTGATTGTTACGTTGATTATCATCTTGAAGCGACTCATGAATCAGAAACTAGTGAATCAGTTCATTGAATCTGTTCAATTCATTGAATCGTTACTCTTAATGAAGTCAAGCACTCAAGTTGATCTCAATCAATCTCAACTCATTCAATCATCAGAGAAAGAAGAGTTCATCAATATTGTCATGATCAAAGTTGCTGTGTATTAAACTTTAGTCAAGAATAAGAAGATCAAGATCTTCTTCTTGATCATTAGTGAAATCAACAAAGCGCTTAGCTCAGTTGAAGATTTCGTGAAACTAAATAAAGTGATCTCTGTCATGTCACTGAGTGAACTGAAGAAGAAGCTTTTAATAGTCTATCATGACTTTCTAGATGTCTTTAATAAAGAAAAGACAACGCAGTTGTTTTTGCATTGATCATATGATCACAAGATTGAATTAAAAGATAAAAGTTAATCTTTTAAAAGTTGATTGTATCTTATGTTAAGCTACAAGTTGCAGAAGATCAAGAAGTATTTAGAAAAGAACTTGAAGAAAAAGTTTATTACATTCAGCAAAGCTTTCTTTGCTTCGTCAATACTATTTATCAAAAAGAAAGATGATAGTCTTCGCTTTTGCATGAATTATTGAAAACTGAATGCTCTGATTAAAAGAAATTGTTATTCAATATTCTTGATAAACGAAGTACTCACTTGAATTCAAGACAGTAAGTATCTGACTCGACTTAACATTATCATCACGTTCAATAAACTGCGCATGAGTTCAGAAAGTGAGAATTTGTTACGAGCGTACCAAGGCTGAATAGAACTAGCCAGTGTCTCTAGCTCAGATCTGGCTCAGTCTTTATTTTCTTTCATCAACATCTCTTTGTTCAACATCATCTTTCTTTCTACATCACATTCTACCCGTGTCACAAACACATTTCCTTCGAGCTTAGCGCAGCCTCTGAATATTACTTAAATAGAAGCTCTTGTACTCATCTTCTTCTGTATTCTTAATATTCAGTTATAGCTATCTCTAAAGATCAAGCACTATTCAACCCTGACTTTCGCTGATTGACTCATCTAGGCACGATTCTGACATTATATTAAGAATTCGTTAATCACACGATACTGATCTCATTACTCATTCAACATACTCGTCTAGACAGAACGAGTCTAAAGAAATTCATTTACCTGATGATCGACGATAATCGAAAGATAGAACAACACTAGAGAGTTGAATAGAATCAACGACGAGACTGTTTGAATTGCTAGACTACTTACCGCTCATTAAGTACGCAAAGTTCACTCAATTACGAGAATCATGATAAAGAATCTTCGTGAATTGCTCAAGAATCAAATCGATCGATAGATTCAACGATAAAGAACCTTCGTTGTTTGCTAGAGAATCAATCAAATCAATCAACAAACAAATCTCATCTTCTTTGTTGAAGATTAAACATCATTCTATACGTCTTTCTTCTTCAATCGTCGAGCATCGTCATTCGTTCGACTCTCTTTCAAAACAAACCTCATCATGTCTAGTCGTTCGCTCACTGAAGAGCATTTCGAAGAATTTCGAAATCATTTCTCTCAAACCTCTGATGCTGATTCATCGAAATCACGAACGAAATCATCAAGTGCTGCATCATTCATTCATGAAGATGACGAATCATTCGCTGAAACGGTAATACTTCTCGTGTTCTACGAAATCTGAAAGGCTCGAAGTCTAGCTCTTGATGAAGAAACAGATCGACTCTACGAGTTAGGTAAACAACAAGAAGACGAAATCAAAGAGTTGAAGGCTAGACTTCAAGCTAAAGAAAACACTTCTTCTGATTTCACCTACTCTGAGCGTTCTAGATCTCAAAAAATACCTGATTCTTCGCTGTTTACTGATGAAAAGAACTCTACTTGAAAGAACTGATACGGAAAAATTCAGAATAAACTAGAGATCAACGTCGATCTCTTTTCTAATGAACGAGTCAAATTGAGCTATATACATTCTAGATTATTCGATGACGCAGCTGAGATCACTCAAGCTAGACGCGAACGTGACTGTGTCAATCTTTATAAGATCGTCGACGATCTTTTGAAAGAGCTAGCTCAGTTGTTCAATGACTCGAATAAGAAAGTCAACTTTCGTAGAAAATACTACAACTTGGTTCAAGAATTCAAGAAATTCAGTGAATTCTATACTCAGTTTCAACGTCTATCTTTCTATCTAGACTATCACGAGAAGCAACTGATCGCTGATCTGAAAGATAAAATACACTCTCGTCTTCGATTCGTTTGAGTAGGTCAACTAGTTCAACCTGATTCTCTAAAAGAAATTCGTTTCTACCTGATTCATTTGAATAATGATCAGCGAGTCATTCGAGAGATCAAGAACAAGATCAAACGCGTCGATGATCTTTCTAAGACTATCTTTCATAGAGCGACTGTTATCACTCAGTCAGTCGATCACTTGAAGTCTGATCAGCTAAAGTCGCGCGACGCGATTTTAACTAGCGTCAAAGAAGCAGACATTCTAGTCGAAAGCTGTTTCATATGTCATAAATCAGGTCATAGTTCTAAAGAGTGTCTCGATCGATCTACTAGAATCAATGCAGTGAACAATGAATATGATCGCTTCGATTTCGATTCGAATTTCGATTCAAAAAACTAGTCATCTCTTCAAAAGTCATCGAAGAAATAGAGATTATATCTTTGTGCAAACTAGACGAAATTCTATCGAAAGAAAATTACTTTGAAAAGTCGTTTCTAATTGACGCTCATCTCATCTCTCAGAATCGATCTTTCAGCCTTCGTTTTCTAATAGACAGTGATTCAGTCGTCTACACGATCATACATTTTAATCTAGTCGATAAAGTATGCGAGAAACTGAGAATTCAACCTATATCACTGGCAAAAGAGAAGCTAATAAGAGATTATGATGAAAAGATATCTAAGAAGATCATCACTCATAAAATTCTACTCAATCTCATCATCGAAAGTCATAAGAAATTGACTGTATCAATGCTGATAGCTGATATCAATCATCATGAAATCATATTGAGTAAGTTCTGAATGAACAAAAACGAAATATTATTAAATATGCAAAACGACGTCATTGTTTTTTCGAATCAATTGAATACTTCTATTTCGATTTTTTCAATTTCTCTCAATTCAAAGCATTCAAGTTGATTGCAGTCAACTTCGTCTTCTTCAATCACTCAGACTAAGACTTCTATGATGCTCAAACAACTCGTTCGAAAAGAGTCATTCTCGATTTGAAGCATAGACGCAACTTCGTTCAAAACTCTGTTGAATCATTCAAAGAAGAACAAGATCGAAGTCTTTGCTCTATTCATGATGAACATCAATAGAAAAATCGCGTACAATACTCAGAACGATTTGAACGCTCTAAACGTCTCTTCAATCGATGAAACGACTCAGAATTTGAAAGATATTAAAGCAAAGCTGTCATCGAA